>OFGK01000358.1_pt1 | contig 44329 bp, 33 predicted proteins | sample 1521771 | NCBI WGS metagenome assembly OFGK01 (sample SAMEA3504088, study PRJEB24116) | mouse gut metagenome | biome: mouse gut; feature: mouse-associated habitat; material: faeces | place: Denmark | collected 2011 | reverse complement strand
GACTCGAACCGCTCACCTCGACACTGCCAGTGTCGCGCTCTAGCCAGATGAGCTAGTACCCCGTGGTTTTGTTTTGCTGTGCAAAGATAGTGGGTTTTGTTGATACTGCAAAATTTTCGGAGTATTTTCTGTGTGCCTAGGGGAATTTTTCATGTTTTTCAATGGATTTTTTCGAGCAGGGTGTTTTTGGTGGAAGGGAGGGAGGTTTATTAGTCGTTATTTCTTAACTTTGCGGTAGATTTGGTGTGGCGTGTGGTTCCGCAAGCAGTGGGCTAGACCCTTGGCTTCAAGTCATAGCGGTGCCGGATATATGCCTTTCCGAATTAACCGCCGCCGGGTTTGAATTTGCCGGATGGCAGAGATTGAAAATACAAAAGACGAACGTTGGAAATATAAGGAAAATGAACGTACTCGAACTTAGTGAGCAGGAGATTGTGCGCCGCGAGTCGCTGGCGAAAATGCGTGAGATGGGTATAGACCCTTATCCCGCAGCCGAATACGAGGTAAACGGATATACCTCTGAGATTAAGGAAAATTTCACCGACATCCCTGTGGATGCCGAAGGGAACGCGCTTCCCGACGCACCTGCCCCGCGCGAGGTGAGTGTGGCAGGCCGTGTGATGGGTCGCCGCATAATGGGTAAGGCTTCGTTTATGGAGCTTCAGGATGCCGAAGGGCGCATACAGGTATATATCAACCGCGACGAGCTATGTCCGGGCGAGGATAAAGACTTTTATAATGTCGTGTTCAAAAAGCTGCTCGACATCGGCGACTTTGTAGGTGTCGAGGGCTATGTGTTCCGCACTCAGACCGGTGAGATTTCCATCCATGCCCGCAAATTGACCGTGCTCAGTAAGTCGTTGCGTCCGCTCCCGATTGTGAAGGTCAAGGACGGTGTGACCTACGACGGCTTTGAAGATCCCGAACTCCGTTACCGCCGTCGTTATGTCGACCTCGTTGTCAACGACGGCGTAAAGGATATTTTCATCAAGCGCACCAAGGTGTTTAACTCGATGCGCAATTATTTCAACGAGCATGGCTACATGGAGGTGGAAACCCCTATCCTCCAGTCGATTCCCGGAGGTGCGTCGGCACGTCCGTTTATCACCCACCACAATGCTCTCGACATCCCTCTCTACCTCCGCATCGCCGACGAACTTTATCTGAAGCGCCTTATAGTAGGCGGGTTCGAAGGTGTGTATGAGTTTTCAAAGAACTTCCGTAACGAGGGGATGGACCGCACGCACAACCCCGAATTTACCTGCATGGAAATCTATGTTTCCTACAAGGATTATAACTGGATGATGGCGTTTACCGAGAAGATGCTTGAGCGTATCTGTATGGAGGTGAACGGCACGACAGAGGTAAAGGTTGGCGACAATGTGATTTCGTTCAAGGCACCTTTCCCAAGGGTTACGATGCGCGATGCCATTCTGGGGCATACAGGATTCGATATCGACGGCAAGAGCGAGGAGGAACTCCGCGACGCTGCCAAGGGGATGGGTATCGATGTTGACGACACCATGGGCAAAGGGAAGCTTATCGACGAGATTTTCGGCGAGAAGTGCGAGGGGACTTATATCCAGCCTACATTTATAATCGATTATCCTATCGAGATGTCGCCGCTGACCAAGCGTCATCGCGAGAACCCGCAGCTTACCGAGCGTTTCGAACTGATGGTCAACGGCAAGGAACTTGCCAATGCCTATTCGGAGCTTAACGACCCCATCGACCAGTATGAGCGCTTTGTAGAGCAGATGCGTCTTTCGGAGAAGGGGGATGACGAGGCCATGATTATCGACCACGACTTTATCCGTGCGCTGGAATACGGTATGCCCCCCACATCGGGTATGGGTATCGGTATGGACCGCCTTGTGATGCTCATGACCGGACAGACAACCATACAGGAGGTTTTGTTGTTCCCACAGATGAGACCCGAAAAGGTGGCCCGTCGTGACAAAGAGGAGGCTTACACCGCATTAGGTGTACCCGCCGAATGGGTCGCGCCCCTTCAAAAGGCCGGTATCCTCACCGTCGAGGCTCTTGCCTCGGCCGTTCCGGGCAAACTCCACCAGGAATTGTGCGGTATCAACAAAAAATTCAAGCTGGGTTTGAAAAATCCGGCTATCGAAGAGGTTGCCGCATGGGTTGGTGAGAAATCCGCCGAATAACGGCGGGTAGGCCATTGGTTATACGAATGATTATGAACATAGGGCTTTTTTAGTCAACCCCGGTTTAGGGTATATTTTAAAAACAGCCTGATATAACGGTTCTGAATATGTTATCGAAAGATTTTCCCGGACGCGTGGCAGTTATGGGTGGTGGCAGCTGGGCCACCGCCCTGGCCAAACTGCTTCTCCGCAACCGTGAGACAATATTGTGGTATATGCGTCGCGACGACCGCATAGAGGAGTTTATACGGTTAGGGCATAACCCCGCGTATCTTACCGATGTGCAGTTCGATGTGCGCCGCATAGAGTTCTCATCCGACATAAATTATGTGGCCCGGGAGGCCGACACAATACTGCTTGTGATGCCTTCGCCCTATTTCAAAAGCCATTTGGAGAAACTGAATGTCGACATAAGCGACAAGTTCGTCGTGTCGGCAGTCAAGGGTATCGTGCCTGGTGAAAACATGCTGGTAACGGATTATATGCGCGAAACGTTCCATGTGGCCGATCACCGCCTGTTGGTGGTTTCCGGGCCGTGCCATGCCGAGGAGGTGGCACTCGACCGTCCGTCCTATCTCACAATAGGGTGTAAGGACAGCGAGGCGGCCAAACGGTTCGGGCGTTGCCTTTGCGGGTCGAAAAACTGCCATGCCATATCGACAACCGATGTTGACGGTGTGGAATATGCCGGGGTGCTTAAGAACGTGTATGCCATAGCTGCCGGAATCGTACACGGCATGAAAAAGGGGGATAACTTCCTGGCCATGCTTGTGTCGAACGCCGTCCGTGAAATGGGGCATTTCCTGGATGCTGTTAATCCGAGGCCGCGCAATATATGCGACAGCGTGTATCTCGGCGATCTGTTGGTTACATCCTACAGCCGCTTCAGCCGTAACCACAACTTCGGTTCCATGATTGGGAAAGGTTACTCTGTGAAAGCTGCCATGATGGAGATGGAACAGACAGCCGAAGGATATTACGGCGCGAAGTGCATACACGAAATCAACCAGCGTTACGAGGTTTCGATGCCGATAGCGGACACCGTTTACGATATTCTGTACAAACGAGTCCGTGCCGATTTGGCTATAGCGCGTCTTGCCGACCATCTTGACTGATAAAACCTGATATTCCACGTGTATCCCCGCATATGATTTCCCTTAGCGACATACGCAAAAGTTTCGACCGCCTGGAGGTGCTCCGTGGGGTGAGCCTTGACGTGGAAGCGGGGGAGGTGATGTCGATTGTAGGGCCTAGCGGTGCAGGTAAGACCACGTTGCTCCATATCATGGGCACACTCGACCGGCCGGATTCCGGCAAAGTCAGTTATGACGGGCGCGACCTTTCTGGGCTTTCGTCGAACGAATTGGCAAGGTTCCGCAATTCGTCGGTCGGTTTTGTGTTCCAGTTCCATCAGCTCCTGCCGGAGTTTTCCATGATTGAAAATGTGGCAATGCCCGCACTTATCGGCGGGATGCGCCGCAAGGAAGCGTTTGCCCGTGCATCGGAACTGATTGATTACCTCGGTCTTGCGGAACGGGCAGCGCACCGCCCCTCGCAACTTTCAGGCGGGGAACGTCAGCGTGCCGCCGTGGCACGGGCGTTGGTCAACCGCCCTTCGGTGGTGCTTGCCGACGAGCCGTCAGGAAGCCTCGACAGCCACAACCGCAAGGAACTTCACCGTTTGTTTTTCGAATTGCGGCGCGATATGGGGCAGACATTCGTAATCGTGACCCACGATGAAGGGCTCGCTGCCGATTGCGACCGGGTGGTGCGCATGACCGACGGAATCATAAGTTCGATCACTATCAATAAAGACCATTCATAATCGCTACTATGACTTATGCATTTTTTAAGAAAAAGGCTTGTGCGCGCTTTGGTGACATCCTGAGGGTGATGGTCATGTCGGTTGTTTCCTTGATCCTGGCATCGCTTACGGTGGCGTGTGACGATGAGGATAAGGCCGAGGTGCATAATGCCACTCTTTACGATATTGTGGAATTTGTCGCCCAGGACGGTACGGGGACGGTTTTTGCCCTTTGGCGTCCGGATGCCGTAAAGCCCGTGACGCTTACCACATCGTCGCCTGTTATAAACACCTCGGTTGTCGAATTAGGGGAGTCGGTGTTTTTGGCCTATACCCCCCTTGCCGGGGAGGCTTATAAACCGGGGGCGATAGAGGTTAGTGCTTACGGCACGGTGAACAACTCCCCCCTGATGAAGTCGCCCACCGAGAAGCTCGACGGATGGGACAGCGAGCCGATTTACCTGATGAGTCTTTGGCGGGCCGGTAACAAAGTATGCATGCGGTTGCGCATGACCTATGATACGGCACCCCGGATGTTCTCCCTTGTTGTTGACGAGGCAACTATAGGTGATGAATATCCCACAGCCTACCTGTATCACAAACGTCCGGCCGACGTTCCTAATTTCAGCCGTCAGTATTATGCGGCTTTCGATGTGACGTCTATGTGGAACACCCCCGGCTGCAAGGGGTTGCGCATACGTGTAAGCAACTCCAATATTCCCGCGCTCGACACATTTGTTGTTGAGAATCCGACACCGTCAGAGGCCCCTGCCGAATGAAAACCTGGTGACAAAGGGTTGCATTGGTCGAAAAAAATCATTAAGTTTGTAGTATGTTTGCCTGACGCGTTAATCCTGCTGTCGGATTCCTGACCGTCAGACAATCTCTAAGAGAATATGACAAAAACAATTTAACACCTTATAAAATCAAAACATCATGGCAGATAACAAACAAGAAATAAAAATCGAGCTTACCCCCGAAATCGCTTCAGGCAACTATTCAAACCTCGCTGTGATTTCGCACACCCCCGGTGAATTTTTCATCGACTTCATCAATGTGGCTCCCAATATGCCCCAGGCACGTGTGCAGAGCCGCATAATCATGAATCCCGAAAACGCCAAAAACCTTCTGTTCGCCCTTCGTGACAACATCCAGAAGTATGAGACCACTTATGGCGAAATCGAGCGGAAAACACCCCGTAACAACTCTTCAAACGGCAATATACCCAACCCGTTCCAGGCTTGATGCCGTTAAGTCACGATGACTTATGACAGCACCCGCCCTTTCGCCATCCTGGTGAAAACGAGGCGGCTGTAATAAGCCATGTCATAACGTAGGGATGCACCAGGGTGCATCCTTACTTTGATTCAATACCTGCCGCAGGCAGGTGTTCCCCCTAATCGGGAATTATTTATAAACATCTTAGAAATCAAATCTTCGATTAACGATGAAACAGCATAATCTGTGCATCTATAACTCCCTTTCGAGGTGCAAGGAACTGTTCCGTCCCCTTCATGAGGGAAGGGTGGGAATGTATGTGTGCGGCCCGACGGTTTATGGCGACGGCCATCTCGGGCATGCACGTCCGGCAATTACTTTCGATGTGCTGTTCCGCTATCTCCGTCACCTGGGTTACGCCGTGCGTTATGTGCGCAACATCACCGATGTAGGCCATCTAGAACATGATGCCGACGAAGGTGAGGATAAAATCGCTAAGAAAGCACGCCTTGAGCAACTGGAGCCGATGGAAGTGGTGCAACACTACCTTAACCGCTACCATGATGCCATGGCGCGGTTAAATGTGCTGCCCCCATCCATCGAACCGCACGCTTCGGGCCATATAATCGAGCAAATCGAATATATCAAGAAAATACAGGATGCCGGATATGCTTACGAAAGCAACGGTTCGGTTTATTTCGATGTGCCCAAGTACAATGCCGACCATCATTACGGCAAGTTGTCGGGCCGTAATATCGACGAACTCCTTTCGGAAACGCGTACCCTCGACGGCCAGCAGGAGAAACATCACCCGGCTGACTTCGCGCTATGGAAAAAGGCACAGCCGGAGCATATAATGCGGTGGCCGTCGCCTTGGAGCGACGGTTTCCCCGGATGGCATCTCGAATGCTCCACGATGGGTGAGAAATATCTCGGAGAAACGTTTGATATCCACGGCGGTGGGATGGACCTTAAATTCCCCCATCATGAATGCGAGATTGCCCAAAGCGTTGCCCACCACGGCCATGACAGTGTGCGCTACTGGATGCACAACAACATGATAACCATCAACGGGCAGAAGATGGGCAAATCGCTTGGCAACTTCATAACCCTTGATGAATTTTTCACAGGATCGCATCCGTTGCTTACGCAGGCTTATTCGCCGATGACCATACGTTTCTTCATCCTTCAGGCTCAATACCGCTCGACCGTCGATTTCTCCAACGAAGCCTTGCAGGCATCGGAAAAAGCCCTCGACCGCATGCTGGAAGGGTGGAAACGACTGGCCGACGTAAAGGTGTCGTCCGAATCCACGGTCAGTGCCGATGTCGATGCGTTGGAGGCGAAATGCTACGAGGCTCTCGACGACGATTTGAATACCCCCATCGTGATAGCCCACCTTTTCGAAGCTGTAGGCATAATCAACAAGGTTCGCGACGGCCATGCCACTGCCTCCGGTGCCGATGTAGGAAAGTTGCGCCGTTTGTTTGATATTTTCCTTTTCGATATACTCGGAATGCGTCCCGACGCTGCCGATGTTGCCGACACAAAGGCTCTCGACCCTTATCGTGGCGCGGTTGACCTTTTGTTGCAGGTGCGCTCCGAAGCCAAATCAAAAAAGGACTGGGCTACCTCCGACCTTATCCGCGACCGTCTGGCAGATCTCGGTTTTGCCGTGAAGGATACGAAGGACGGGGTGGAATGGAGTGTTAAATAGCAAGGCTTGCCCATTATCCCCCTACGTCTATGGATATACATGGATTCGCGACGCTGGTTCTTGACCAATTGCCGTTTGAGCCGACCGGCCAGCAGATCCAGCTGGTGGCGGCTTTGTCGCGTTTCTGTTCGGCACATACCCCGCAGGATTCCGTGTTTCTTCTAAACGGTTATGCGGGAACCGGAAAAACTTCTGTTATGGGAGCGCTTGTGCGCTCCCTTAATGCTATAAGGATACCGACGGTGCTGCTTGCCTCGACAGGGCGAGCAGCGAAGGTGTTCTCTAATTTCACAGGGCTGCCCGCCCACACCATCCATCGTAAAATTTACAGGGCGCCTTCAGTCGGGCCTGATGGCAAGCTTGTGGCGAGGGTGAACCAAAACCAGCATGTCAACACGGTGTTCATTGTCGACGAGGCATCAATGATAGGCGACGGTGCCGACGGTGGGATGAATCTGTTGCAGGACCTTGTGATGTATGTATATACCGGTGTGAACTGCAAACTTATCCTTTTGGGCGACACCGCGCAGCTGCCGCCTGTTGGGCTTGAGGAATCACCGGCAATGAGCATTGCGGTATTGAAGGAGATGGGCCTGAGGGTGACACGCGCAGTGATGACCAAGACGGTGCGTCAGAAGAGCCGGTCGGGGATTCTTTATAATGCCACCCTTTTGCGCCGTGCGTTGCAAAAAACGCCGCTTCCCGAACCGGAAATGAGGGTTACAGGCTTCAATGATATGGCGGTTGTGGCTCCTGAGGATTTGGAGGAGGCTTTGCAGAAATCATTTGAGGAATATGGGGAAGGGGAAACGGTGATTGTGACCCGTTCCAACCGCCGTGCCGTAGATTTCAACCTGGCGGTGAGGCGTGTCATATATGACCGTGACGACATATTGGTAAAAGGGGAGCGACTGATTGTGTCGAAAAACAATTACTATTGGACACGCCGTTCGGTGATAGAGACGGATGCGCCGCCGGTCGATACTTCGGCCGCCGGTAGTGATGCGCCGCCAGCAAGGGCTATGGATTTCGTTGCCAACGGGGAAACGGCTATTGTTGAAGATGTCTTTGCGACCGAGCAATGCGACAACATGTTGTTTGCCGATGTTAAGCTTTATTTCCCTGACCACGACTCCTATCTTAATGCAAAAATCAATCTTGACACCCTGACAACCGACACCGCTTATCTCCCTTATGAAAAGCAACAGAAACTTGTTGACAGGGCGGTTGCTGCTGCCGGGCTTCCGGCAACGGCATCACCAACCGCTGTGCGCGATGCATTGAAAGCCGACCCGCATTATAACGCGCTACAGGTGAAATATGCCTATGCTGTGACATGTCACAAGGCTCAGGGTGGCCAGTGGGGTTCTGTGTTCGTCGATATGGGCTATATACCCCCTGAAGCCTATAAATCGCTTGATTTTTATCGCTGGCTCTACACCGCCACCTCGCGAGCCACACACCGCCTGTCGCTGGTTAATCCTTCAATCGCCATTGTCTGACCCATATAATAAGTAAGTCGTGGAAATTATTTTATATTGTCTGAGAGCATACTTTCAGTCGATTTTTGTCCGAAGATGAAGGAGTGTAGCGAGCTACACGACTGAAGATGAGGATAAAAAGCGGCGAAAGGATGCCGCAGAGAATATAAAGCCGGATTATAGGTTTTATGCGTAATAATTTTCATGACTTACTTATAAATGCAGGTACAAAACCAATGCGGTAGCCGAAATTGTTCAGTTCGGCTACCGCATTGGTTTCGTAAATCTTTATTGACTGTTACCGTTTCACGATTTTGACTGCGGGGTGGCAGTCGGGTGAAACCAGATATACCCCCGGCGCAAGATGCCCGACTGCTACGACGGCCTTGCCGTCAGATGCTTGTAACGAAGCGATTTTACGGCCTGCGGTATCATAGAGGTCTACTTTGGTCAGCCTCGGGGAGGCAAGAATCACGTTGGCGTTATCGGTGAAGCTGAGTGTGAAATCGTCAGTATTCATAGAAGCGGCATCGATTGACGACTGTTTGTCGATAACGAAATCGAAATGCGACACATCGGCGCGGGCATATGAACCCTGCATCCCGGCTGACGTAATTTCCATATTCTCGCCTTTGAAAGTCACTATAGGGCTGTCGGGCAGGCGGAATTTGTGGACTCCGCCATCCTTCATGTTGACACGTAGGGCTTTGACCTCGGTCGTGCCGCCGTCCTGGGCTGATGCCCCGGTGACACATAATGCCGAAATTACAGCCACAAATAAAGATGCTATAAATTTTTTCATTGGTTCGTTTATTTAATGATTAGTCACAAGGGCGAAACTGCTTCCTGCGGTGGGGCAATCATAATGCCACCTTAAAGCTTTCGTTTATAGATTCGCCTTTTACTGTTACTACGAACACCCCTTTGCCCCATGCGGAAGCATCGATTGTGGTAATAGGTTCGTTGAGGGTGAACCGGCCGACCATCGTCCCCGAGGCGGTATAGACTGCGGCCGTGGCCTCTTGCTCAAGACCGGGCACGGCAATTACAAGGTTGCCTGCGTTGTCGCCCCAGGCTTTTGACGCACCGTTGCGAGTGACTACAGAGGCGGGTTCCAGGCCCGACAGGCGAACGGCGGCTTTTACGCATTCGAGCGAGTTGATACGTCCGTAACCATATTGGTTGTTAGGGAGTGTGCCCATATATGAATCCGTTTCTGCCGTGGAGGCTATCATCTGCTTTACATCTTCCGGAGTCAGCATCGGGTTGGCCTCAAGCATGAGGGCCACTGTGCCGGCAACGAAAGGTGCAGCCATGGATGTACCCATGTTGTAGCTATAGTAATATTTCACCCCTTTTTCATCGGTGGTGTAGCTGCTCGTATAGGAGTTCAGGTCTATTCCCATGGAATTGTAGGCATGACGGTTGATGGCCGATATGACCGGGCAGCCTGCGGCAAGGATATTTGGCACGCATCGACCGTCGGCTGTAGGCCCGCAACTTGAGAAAACCGAGCGGTGGTCGCGTTGGTAGGGCAATACTTCGGCAACTTCCGAATAATAGCCGTCCGACCAATAGATGCGGTCGCGTGAGTCGTATGAACCCACCGAGATGATTCTCTTGGCTGTGCCTCCGATTTCACCCACAGTGCCTTCCGTAGTTCCTTCATTCCATCCGGCCTTGTCGTTTGACGAGAATTCGTTACCGCTGTAGTTCCATATATCCACTGTCTGCCCGGGGGTGCCTTCCACAATTACCCCCATCACGCGGCCTTCGGTGGTTTCTTTGACCGAGCATTCAACCATTACATGCGGCTGCCCGTTTAACGGGTTTATCTCCCCGCTTGTAATGACGGATGATGCAGCCCCGACTTCATCGAGATAGAACATCGTGATTATATCGCGGTCAGGGAGATTCCCTGTGTCGATTTCAGGAGTTTCTACAATGATTTTACCTTTGAGCGACTGCGCTACACACAGTTTCACCTTGATGTTGTCGGGTGTTGCCCCCCAAATGTCCAGATAATGGAGTTTGTGGTTCGATCCCGATGCCACTGTAAGCATGCTTTTGAGCTGGGTATCGTCGGCAGTGAATGTCTTGGAGGTGTGCAGGCGCACGTTGCCTTCGTTTCCTGCCGCGCCGACTATTATCCTGCCAGGGCCGGTCGATTCATCGATTAAACGGTCGAGAAACGATGTGCCGTTATGGGGGCCGATGTGCTGACCCAGGCTCATGTTGATTACGCAGGGTTTGTCAACCTTGTCGGCATAATCGAAAATATATTTGATTGCATCGGCAATGTTGGTGTCGTCGGACTTGAAGCTGACAAATACAATATCGGCATCTGGTGCCACGCCGTAATATTTGGATTTCATGTCGCCACCTGCGGCAATGCCCATTGTGTGTGCACCGTGATACTCGCTTGACGAGTCGTAAACCACGTTCAGCATTTCCTCCTCGGTGGTTAATTCCGTACCATATCCGAAATCAGCCGGGGGGATTCCGAGTCGTGATGACTGATCCCACACTGCTTTTATACGCGTACCAGTCCCGTCGGCATTGCGGAATGCGGTATGGGCGTATTCGACCCCGGTGTCAATAATGCCGACCACTACGCCTTTCCCCGTATAGGGGCTGGGGAGGATGTTGTCAGTGTTGGCGTGAACATCGTCAACGCCGTCGTGTGCGCGTGCATAATCATTGAGGAGATTGGCTTGGCTTCCTATTGACACATAGCCTACCCCCGGTGTTTCGCCTACCTGGCGGAGTTTGTCAACCGGTATGGTTGCCGTGTAGAAATCGCCGTGGTTGTGACGTGGATGCACTCCTAACGCTTCCAGCGCCGGCAGGGCACCGGCATCGTCGAGTATGATATAGGCACTTACCGTTTCGGAATCGTCGGTTACGGCGGTTTTGTCCTTTGCGGTGATTTTCATCATCGGCTGGCCGAGTTGCTGTTTGGCAATCATAATCCCGGCGCCGGGCGAGAGTGTACGGCCATAGGCCGGGGCATATAATGCCCCGCCTAAAGCCAACCCTATCAAAATATTGGCAAATCTGCTTTTCATTTTACTGTACCGCTATAAGTTACAACTGCACGTTGGTTGCCGAGGTCGGTTACATCGGCCGAAATTGTGATATTTCCTTCGCCGTCGTCGGTGACTTTGACCTTTCCTGCGGCTGCAACAGGGCGATTCTCGTCGTTAGGTCCGGCAACCTGGATGTTGCAGAAGTAGCATACAACCAATCCAGTCGCTTTGGTGATGTCAAACTCCTCACCGATGAGTGCCGGGGCTATCTGTAGATAGATTTTGTTGTAGTACGAGTCGGCCATATTTCCATCCGCAACGTCGAAGGAATATTGGATCAGTTCGCCGCCACGCACTGTTTTCTTGGTCACGGCATTGATTTCCGTCTGGTTGATTTGCTGTCCGTCGGGATTGAAGAATACCATTTCGTTTTTAACAACCGGGGCAAGCCCTGTGCATGGGCCGTTGTATTCAAAGGTTACACGTTCCGGGGTGCCTTGGGCGGCGTCGCCTCCCCATGGGGTTTTATATTTGTTGGTAACGTCGGCATAAATCATGCAGGTGCCGTCGCCGTTGTCGGTTATTTCGATGTATCCTTCAACTCCTACGTTGCGATATTCGTTATTGGGGCTTGAAAGCTGTATGGAGCCGTATTTGAAGTTGAATGTCCCTTCAGCCGCCTCGGCGAAGTCTATGCGTCGGCCTATGGATTCGGGCTTGATTTCGATATAGCCTTGGTCGGCACTCTCGTTTTCGAATTCGAATGCGAATTTCCACATCCCGTCACCTTTTACGGTTTTTTTCACGCCTGTAATAGCTGACTGGATTGCCAGTTCCCCGTCCATGTTGTAGTATTTCATCTCGTTCTTCGGGCCGGGTGTGGGGAACAGTTCTTCAAGGTCGTCGACATCGGTCGGCGTCCCGTTGTAAGAAGCCTTTAAAGTTGTGCCGTCGGCAAACGTAGCGTCTACCTCTATTGTCAGAACCCCTTTGGATGTGCGTGTGGATGAAAAAGTTCCTTCTTTCAGTTCGGTAACGGTGTTTGTGATTTCGCCGTCGGTGTACTCATACATTTTTATGGCAGCGGGGGCGTCTGTGCCGGTAAGTGCAACTTCTCCCTGATAAAGGGCTGAGGGTGCGATGTCTACTATGAACATGCGTTTCCCTGTTGCAAGGTCGCCAAGGGTGGTCACATTCCCGGCGGTGCCGAACAGGAACTGCACGCGAAGCCCTTCCTGGGCCGGGACATATCGGAACAGGCTTCCGAATGTCTCGCTCTTGTATTCCTCGTTGCCGTCAGTCCCCGTTACAAGCATGCCGATGTTGTATTCACGAAGGTCGAACGCAACTTTTTCAACTTTGTCGACATTATATTCCACCGTGGTCCCGTCGATAAGTTCCACTGTCATGGTCTCCACCAGTTCGGTGAACGCATAGGCGCTTGTGCCTGCTGCAATGGCCAGTATGGCCGACATTATGTTTTTTGTTTTCATCACTTCAAGGCTATTTTGATTGATTGGTTGTTGATGCGGAGGATATAGATGTTTGACGGCAGGCTGGATGCGTCGAGGGTTGTTGCGGCATTGCCTGTCGCAACGGTGCGTCCGTTGAGGTCGACAAGCCGGATGTCGGCATCCCCTCCGTTGAGCACCATTATGTTGCGTCCCTCCACAGCCACTTTCACCTGGGTGTCGTCGCCGGTTGCCACTGTGATGCCGGATAGTTCTTTTTCAAGGTCGTCGCGAGAATAGAAGTATTCGATAGGCTTGTTATCCCATTTGCCTTTGATTTCGAAACCTGCATCGTCAACAAGGTTGATTTCGAAAGTATAGTTGATGTAGTCGTCGGTCGATACCAGTACGGTGCCTTCATGAATCGGGCCGAGCAGGTCGTAAACACAGTAGGAACCATCCTTGAAATGTGCGTAACGGGTTCCTTCGTCGGTTACGAACCCTTGTTCGAGGCTCATCGGTTCATATGTGCCGCCGGCGTTCAGGTCATTCTCGTTCCAACGGTATGAAGCCGTGGTGTATAGGCCGGGTTTAATAGCCGCGTCGCTTGCGGGTGACAGGAATGTCATGCGCAGAAGGTCGCCGCCATAGTTTATGCTTTCGTCACGTCCGGCAGGTGAGCCGAGGTCGACAATGAATGAGCGGCATCCGCCTTTAAGGCCGGTGTGCCATATGCGTCCGGTTTCGAGTTTGCTGAAGTCGAGGTCGACGTCGTCGGTAAGGTTGGAAACGGCACTTTTAAATGTGGCGTTGTCGGTGTTGAGCAACATCGGGCCGCTGAAAGTAACCTTTATGTGGTAGCCGAGGTTGGTAATCGCGTCAAGTGTCCCGTTTACGTTGCCGTCCTCGTCGGTGTTTATTGTAAATTCTCCTGATTCAAGGTAGCCATATGTGTATTCTCCATCCTTGCGTTCGCGGATAAACGAGCCGAATGGCATTGTTACGGTCTGATCGCCAAAGGGGTATTCGATTTCGCGGCATGGATACCATGTGAATCTGTCCAAAGAGCCGGCGTTGGTATATGTACCTGGGAAAACGGCAAAGTCTTTTTTCTGGGTCACACGTTTGTGAGCCACCATCATCGCAAGATTGAATCCGTCGCCTTTCATTGCTCCATTACTGTCATACTCGCCTGAATACAGGTTAATATATGTCACACCGTTATTGGAGTAATCCGTCACACCCTGATAGAATGCTATGCCGCCGTTCATCGTTACATCCACATCCTTTTTCATCATTACATAGGCTGTCGGTTTTTCGTTACTATTTGTAACGGGGATTCGCCCGGTGTAACGAAGATCGCATGTTTCATTGGTTACCGGATCGGTTGTGGTTGTGGTGATAGTGTACATGCCGGCTTCGTCACATTCAACGGTTACAGGTGCTGTTATGCGTTGTGTTCCTTGCCGCTTGCCGTCTTTGTAATAACTCAGGTCGGAATAGTCTGGGTCGAACACACCGGGTGCGTCGGCCTGTGTGGCATCCTTGGGGTTATAGGTTCCGGGAAGCAGGGCTGCCGGGTCGGTTGCTGAATTATACATGTCAAGGACGAGCACATATCCCTCGTTAATCGACAATGACCCTTTCAGGTGGTCGTATTTTGCATTTTCAGAATCGGAAAGGATTACGTAATAGTTCGGAACATCGTAGCCCGCTTCGTCGTAGATGGCGACCACGGAATATGACAGTTCCTTCGTCGATGCCATGGCGGCAATTATGCCCAAGGCCATGAACGCTGTTGTAAGTAGAAATTTTTTCATAAGAATAAATTGTGATATGATAATGAAACTTTATTAGATGTGAATTATGTGTGAAACTTGTTTGAATGGTATGTTGAGATTTTAGGTGGTTTTTAACATGACTTGCCAAATATACCTAAATCTTCACCAAACTGCCCGCCATGATTGTTAAAATCTGTTAATGCAATGACCGCGGGCGTCATTTATTGACATAGGTCAATTTTTTACTCGTAATTGTCGGCATGGTCTGCTTTATCGCGCCACTAAATTGCAATATGTCCGGTTATTTTATATTCCGGGATAATCTGTTTGCAATAATAAATGCCCATGTTTGCCTGTTACATTGGAAAATCTTAATTTTACAGACTGAAACAAAACATGTAATTTTATGAATCTGTTTGACAAAATTTCAGAAGATATAAAGAAAGCTATGCTGGCACGTGATGCCCGCCGTCTTGAGTCGTTGCGTGGCATCAAAAAGGAATTCCTTGAGGCAAAGACAGCCAAAGGCTCCGACGGGAACCTTACTGATGAGAAGGCTGTGCAGATTTTGGCCAAGATGGTGAAGCAGCGCAAGGAAAGTGCTGAAATCTACACTCAGCAGAACCGCCCGGAACTGGCTGAGGCCGAAATGGCCCAGGCTGCCGTGATTGAGGAATATATGCCCAGGCAGCTGTCGGATGAAGAGCTTACAGCGGCTATCAACGAAATTATAGGCCGTGTGGGTGCCACTTCGCCGAAGGAAATGGGGAAAGTGATGGGTGTTGCCTCAAAGGAACTCGCAGGGAAGGCCGAGGGACGTGCCATCTCGGCAAAGGTCAAAGACCTCCTTTCGGCGTTGGCCTGACAGGTTGTTGGCAGCATCGGTTACGAGATGCGGAAAATGTAGGGAAAACAGAGGGCGCGTCGGCAAAATTTTGTAATTTTGCCGACTGAAAACAGCAATAAATCTATCATACAGGATGCTTACTTTACAGCAGATAAAATCGAATCCCGCCGAAGTTGTCGCACGCTTGGCGGTGAAGGGGTTTGATGGCAAGGAAGCCATCGACCGCGTACTTGCCTTGGACGACCGTCGCCGCCAGCTTCAGCTCGACAACGACAACAAGGCTGCGGAACTCAACCGCCTTTCGGCCTCTATCGGCGCTTTGATGAAACAGGGGAAGCGTGACGAGGCCGAGCAGGCCAAACAGGAAGTGGCACTTCTGAAAGAATCGCAACGCGGCATCGCACAGCAGCTTGCCGAAACCGAACAGGAACAGCACGACCTGCTGATTACGATTCCAAACATGCCTTGCGCCATGGTTCCAGCGTGGACTTCGGCTGCCGACAACGTGGTTGAGAAAACCGGCGGCCCGATGCCTGAACTGGGTGAAGACGCGCTGCCTCATTGGGAATTGGCGAAAAAATATAACCTTATAGATTTCGACCTCGGTGTTAAAATCACCGGTGCCGGTTTCCCGGTGTATATGGGTAAAGGGGCGCGGCTGCAACGTGCGCTCATACAATTTTTCCTTGACAGGGCCAATGATGCAGGCTATCTGGAAATCGAACCCCCTTATGTTGTCAACGAGGCTTCTGCCTATGGCACCGGGCAGCTGCCTGACAAAGAGGGGCAGATGTATCACTGCCAGCTCGACAACCTCTACCTTATCCCCACCGCAGAAGTGCCTGTGACCAATATCTACCGCGACGTTATCCTTTCGGAAGAAGAACTCCCTAAGAAAAACTGCGCGTATTCGGCATGTTTCCGTCGCGAAGCCGGTTCATATGGCAAGGATGTGCGCGGCCTTAACCGTCTGCACCAGTTCGACAAGGTGGAGATTGTGCGTGTGGAGCGTCCTGAGGATTCCTATGCCGCTTTGGAAGATATGAAGGATCACGTGCAGGGCTTGCTTGACTCCCTTGGGTTGCCATGGCACATTTTGCGCCTTTGTGGCGGCGATATGAGCTTTACATCGGCCATTACATTCGACTTCGAAGTATGGTCGGGTGCGCAGCAGCGTTGGCTTGAAGTTTCATCGGTATCGAATTTTGAAACATACCAGGCCAACCGCCTGAAATGCCGCTATCGCGGTGCGGATAAAAAGACGCGCCTTTGCCACACGCTTAACGGTTCAGCCCTGGCTCTGCCGCGAATAATGGCTGCGCTGCTCGAAAACAACCAGACCCCGGAGGGTATTGTCGTTCCCGAATGCCTGCGCAAATACACCGGTTTCGATATCATAAACTGATAAGGAAGTCGTAAAGATTATTCTATATCCCATAAGGGATTAATCCCCACAATAATCTTTATGACGTATTTATTGACTTAAAAAACTATATGGAAAGAGGTTGCGCCTTTGTGGACACAACCTCTTTCTTTAACCTCATCAACACAGATATATGAGACATTTATTAACCAAAATTCTGTTTGCATTAGCATTGCCGTTATGCTGTGTATGTGTAAGTTCGTGTGGCACAGACGATCCGGAACCGGTGGAAAAACCTGTTCCCGACCCTGATCCCGAGGAACCTGTAATCCCTGCCGAACCGGCTGCATGCGATAACAAGGTTGTGGCTCACCGGGGTGGCGCCAAGGAACTTGGTGAAACGGTGCCCGATAATTCCCTAGCATCGCTTGATTATGCCAAATCGCTGGGCTGTTATGCATCGGAATGCGACATCTATATTACTGCCGACAAGCGTGTTGTGGTGGCTCATGCCGATAGTGACGGGAAAATCAACGGCTATTACCCGTTTGATGCGACCCTTGACGAGCTGCGTCAAACCCCGCTGTCGAATGGTGAGCAGATTCCCACCCTTGAGGAATATCTCGACCATGCGATGACCAATGGCAGTTGCACACGTTTATGGCTGGATATCAAGAATGTGACGAAGCCGGAAACGCTTCCCGACCACCCGGTGGAGGCTTGCAGGCAAGCGTGCAGGATTATAGCCGGGAAAGGTGCGGAAAAGTGGGTGGAATTCATATGCACAGGCAATGAGGAGGTTATGTCGCGGTGTGCCCCCATTGTGTGGCGTTATGAAGGATTGAAAATGGGATGGATGGCCAACAAACCTGTCGAGGAGTATATCGCCCATAGCTACGAATGGGCCAATATGGATGTTAAGAACATGACCGATGCCACTCATTCCGGCCCCCGCACTGTCGACGAGTTTGCCAATGCCGGGGTGGCTATCAGCGTGTATAATGTTGACAAGCCTAAGAATATGCGCTATTATATCGAGCGCCTTGACAAGATGAAGGCGATATGCACCAATTATCCCGCCCTGTTGCTACAGGAAATGGGGCTGGACAGGCAATAAACGGGCAGCCATGAAGCCTGTGGTGCATGGCATTTGACTCACTTAAATATATAATCAGGCGTTATATTCCCTGCGGCTGAAAGAAAGCGCTCAGTGATGATATAAAATAATTTTTACGCCTTACGCCTTACTTAAGATATGGGTTGGATAGAATCGTTATTGTTTGAACATAGCGCGTTACAGGCGGTGGTAGTGCTCTGCCTTATCTGCGCGGCGGGCATGGCTTTGGGTAAAATCAAGATTGCCGGAATCTCGCTCGGGGTGACATTTGTGTTTTTCGTGGGAATCCTTGCAGGTCATATCGGAATCAGCGTTGATGAGGCCATATTGGATTACGCGGGCGATTTCGGCCTTGTACTGTTTATCTATGCCCTTGGCCTGCAGGTCGGCCCCGGTTTTTTCAGTTCGCTGGCCCATGGGGGTATAAAGCTGAACATGCTCGGACTGGCATTGGCTGTTGTGTCGCTTCTGATGGCCGTGGGGCTTACGTTTGTCACACCTGTGAGCCTTCCCGACATGATGGGTGTGTTCTGCGGTGCGTCGACAAATACGCCTGCGCTGGGAGGTGTGCAGCAGATGCTTGCGCAGCTCGGCATACCGTCGGGTACACCTGCCCTTGGGTGTGCGGTGGCGTATCCACTTGGCGTGGTGGGGGTGATTCTGGCCATAGTGTTCATGAGGAAAGTTTTTGTAAGGCAGTCGGATATATCGTCGGCCCCGCTTCATGAGATTCCCAAACCTAAAATCACCGAGTTTGAGGTGACCAACAAGGGGATTGTGGGAAAGAGCGTGGCCGATGCCGCCCGGATGTTTGATTGCCATTTTGTGATTTCGCGTCTTTGGCGTGACGGGGTGGTGTCGATTCCGACCTCTACCACCGTGCTTGAGATGCACGACCGCCTGCTGGTGGTAAGCACACCTGAGGATGTGGAGCGCCTGCATGTGATTTTCGGGGAACAGGATAACACCGACTGGAATGATGCCGGGATTGACTGGAATGCTGTCGACCGCCAGCTTGTGTCGCACCAGTTCATTGTGACGCGCCGCCAGCTCAACGGCAAGACGCTTGGCTCGCTCAGACTCCGCAACCTTTATGGGGTGAATATAAGCCGGGTTTACCGAAGCGGTGTACCCTTGCTTGCAGCACCCGATCTGCGGTTGCAGTTCGGCGACAAAATAGTTGTGGTCGGTGAGCAGAAAGCTATCGACAAAATCGAACCGCTGATCGGTAACACCGTCAACACCCTGGATGAACCCAACCTGTTCGCCGTTTTCATCGGCATAGTTTTGGGTGTGGCATTGGGTGCGGTGCCGTTCCATTTCCCCGGGGTAGGCGTGCCTGTGAGCCTCGGTCTGGCTGGTGGCCCTATCATAATGGGTATCCTTGTCGGCACTTTCGGCTCGCGCTTCCATATGATTACCTACACCACTGCCAGTGCCAACCTGATGCTTCGAGCCATAGGGCTGTCGCTTTTCCTGGCATGCCTCGGCCTGTCGTCAGGCGCCGGATTCTTTGAATCGGTGTTCCGTGCCGAAGGGGTGATGTGGATAGGCATCGGAGCCTTCCTGACAATCGTGCCGGTGGTGTTGCTCGGCCTGGTTGCCGTGAGATTTATGCATCTTGATTTCGGCACGGTAACCGGCATGCTCTGCGGCTCCATGGCCAACCCCATGGCTTTGGAATATGCCAACTCCACCCTTCCCGGCGACCGCCCGTCAGTGGCTTATGCCACCGTTTATCCTATCAGCATGTTTGCCCGCGTCATCCTTGTGCAGCTGGTCATCCTCCTGCTGATGTAATCAGTCGGATTACAATATTGCGACCAAATAGTAAGCGAAGATACCGACGGCTAAAACCTCCGTCGGTATCTTCGCTTACAACTTACAACTTACAACTTATAACTTACAACTTATAACTTATAACTTATAACTTATAACTTATAACTTACAACTTAGAACGGGTATCCTATAGCTAGGTGGAATGCGAGGGATTTTCCGAACGATTCCATGTTGTAGTAGCCTTTCTTGCCGGTGTCGTAGGGGGCGTGGATACCTATGCCGAGGTCACCTCGTATAACGAGCATACCTATGTCGAAGCGGAGACCGGCACCTGTGCCTAGGGCAATGTCGCGCAGGAAGGTGGATGCCTTAAGCTGTCCGCCGGGACGGAGTGGGTCATCCTTGAGGAGCCACACGTTGCCCGCGTCGATGAATACGGCGCCGTGGAGCGGGCCGATTATTGGGAAACGGTATTCAAGGTTCATTTCGAATTTGAATGTACCGGTCTGGTCAAAGTAGCTGTCGCGCACATCCTCCGGCGGCCTGTAGCTTCCCGGACCAAGGGAACGAACTGTGAATGCGCGGATTGAGTTGGCACCACCTACATAGAACTGCTCGGCATAGGGCACTTCCTTGGCGTTGCCGTAGGCATGTGCCGCGCCGAGGGCCACACGGCTCACCAGCCAGTTGTCGCCCCAAAGCCGGCGGTTATAAACGAGCTGGGTGGGACCTTTCACGAATTGTGAGAACGGTGTGCCAAACAATTCTTTCTCACCATGTTTGCCGCATAGTTCGTAAACGCTCCAAAACAGGTTGCCGGCCTCTTGCAGGGTTGTCTGCCAGGTGATGGCGTTGTCGCGGTCAAATGCCCGGTCGTAGGTGTAAGTGTAGCTCAACTGGGGGATATACTGGCTGCGGAAACTCAGGGCTATCGCCGGGTTTGCATTGGTGATGGAGTCGAACACCTGGGTGGTGTTGAGCAGGTTTGTGTAGGTCAGTTTGAATGGTGTGAGGGTATGGGAGGAGTAGCGCGATGATTGCCAGTCGTAGTTGAACGAGAAATTGAACTGCGCCATCTTGAAATAGTGCGGGCGGTTAAGGATGTCGAAATCCAAAGTGAAACGCGTCCAGTTGAGGTTGCGGTTTCGGCGCTTGATAAAGCCGGGCGCGAGTAGCCGAGGCACTGCAAGAGAGGTCGATATCCCCAATTCATAGGAGTTGAACAGCGATGATTTGCCCTTGCCTGTCTGCCATTCGTAATTGCCTGTAAGGGTGACGTTGAATTGCTCGCCCCCGCCGAAAATATTGCGGTTGGTCAGGCCGAGAAGGATTCCAGGCCCGATATAGGAGTTTGATTTCGAGGAGGCATTGAGTTCGACGGTAGCTTCCAGGGGGGTGTCGAATGTGCAGTTCACAATTACGTTGAGTTTGCGGTCGTTGCGGGCGGAATCCGGCACCACGTCGATATTGATGGCGTTGAAAATCCCGAGACGGGCAAGGCGTGTCTGCGTTCTGTTCATGTCGCGAACGGCAAACACTTTCCCTTGTCGGAAGGTGACACATTCGGGAATGAGCTGGTGGCGCAGGCGCGACGGTTTCATCTGGATAAGGGTACCCCGCGAGGTGTGTATCGTGTCGGGGGTGCCCCCTCCCTGGTTACGGAATGCGTACACCGTTATGTCGCCTGTTGTGTAGCGCGCAAGCATAGGGGCGGGTATGTTGTTGGCCAGCATCATCCGAAGGTCTATTTTGAAAGGCTGGTTGACAGAGTCGGCGAGATACTCGATATAGTCGGGGCGGAAAAAGTAGAATCCCCGGTTTCGGAGTTTGTTTGTGATGCGCGTCCGCACGGCCGAAAGGGAGTCGGTCGAGTAGCGTTCCCCTGCACGCAGGTAGGGGTCGCGCATTGCGATGGAGTCGATGAGGTGGTTGAGCAGGCATGTGTCAGGCAGGAACCCGATTGAGTCGAGGGTGTAGGCCGGCCCCGTCTTTATTGTATAGCTTATCTTGGCCTTCTTGGGGTCTTTTTGGTCGATTGTCTCGTAGGTGGCATTCCCACGGAAGTAGCCGTTGTTGTCGAGGATTTCGTCGACCATGCGTGTGCGGATTTGCGGCCTTACGTCTGACACCAGTACCGGCTCAGACACAAGTTTGTCGTAGAGCCAGTGCTTGATTCCTTTGCCCGGATCGTCCCAGTTGTTATAGACCCACAGCCCCACAGGGAAAGGCCATCGGTATTTCGGTGACTTGAATATCGCGTTGTTTGGCGGCACGCCTACGGCTTCTGTAATCTGCCCGGCCACCCCTTCGGGCACTTTGTCGCCTTCGGGAGCGGTGATGTCGATTTTTTTAATGCCGGTGTAGAGCTGTTCCCCTTCGGGGATTCGCTTTGTGGTGGAGCATGCGCCGACGATGAGCACACCGGCACACACGGCCAGTGTCTGCATTATGCGGCGTGTGCATGAGGTGGTGTTATCGGTCGGTTTCATTTTCGTGGTCAGTGTTGTCGGGTTTGATTGCTGATTTCTGAGTGTTGTCGGTTTTCGGTACAGGGCGGTCGCCCGGCGGTGGAACCTGGGCAGGGGCAGCCTGTGCGGGTAGACCTTGTTGCGGTGGCTGCATCTGCGGGGTTTCAGGCCGTTTGTGCATGAAGTTGAACAGTTCCGACAGGCGTCCGATCTTCTTCTTGTAGACGAAACCTACGCCGGTCTGGGTTATTTCCCCTTCAAGGATGCTTTCGTAGCCGGTGTGACGGAACAGGCGCACATACATTGTTCCCGCTTTGTTGAGCATGTATTCGAACGAGATGTCGGCTATCAGGTTTTGCGCGAAGTTCTCATCGGCTTCGGCATCGGTGGTGTAGTTGCCGCCGACCACTATCTTGAAGCGGTCGTCGAACAGCGATTTGCTCACACGGTAGCTATAATTCATCGCTGTTGTGTTGGCTCCGTTGACAGTTTTGTCGTACTGGTTGATGCCGAACGATATGTCAACACCTTTTATGGCTGATGATGCCCAGGAGTTAAGTTGCGATTCAAGGAAGTTGAACAGCGCGTTTGTGCCTGCGTTGCCGCTGCTGATGGTCTGGGTGCCGCCGCTGCGGTAGGTGTTGTAGAGCAGCAGGTTCATAGCCTGGTTGGCACGTTGTTCGGGACTCATCGATTTGAGTTCGTTGGCAATTGTGATGTCGTCGGGGCATTCGAGGTCAAACACCACGTTCATCTGGTTGAGGGTGCCGGTTACGGTAAGCCCGACATCGAAGTTCACGACGCGGGAGTTTGTGCCGTCCTGTGCAACGTTTGCCCTGATTTGGTCGTAAGCCAGCACATGGAGTGTCGGGTTGAGCATGTCGCCGCTGAATTCCACATAGCTGCCCTCCTTGAAGTCAAACGATTTCTCACCTATCACCGGCACTGAGTATTTCACGAAGCCGTTGTTGATATTGATGCGCCCGGTGAAGTGTTCGTCGTTCATATAGTCGGTAGTGTAGTTCACAGTTCCCGACGAGTGTAGCTGCACCTTGCTTTTGCCTTGCGGGTCGAGTTCGACGTTGACGGTTGTGCCTGTCGATATGGTCAGACGTGCGTCGAGGTTCATCATCATCGAAGGTGACGCAATGGTGTCGGCATCGGCAACTACTGTCGTATCTTTGAAGTTGACGAATTTTACCATATCCTGGTTGCTACGTGATGTAAGCTCGTTTACGGCGTCGGCCATTACATAGGTCACGTTGGTGCCGGGCAGCAGGTTCATAGCCGCATCGACATCGAGGAATTGCATGGAGCCTTTCACTTTGGCATCAAGGTCGATGAATGCTTTGCCGTAGACCTGGCTCCGGCGTTGCTTTTTCGACCCTACAATCTGCATGTTCCGGGCTTGGAGCGCGAGATCGAGTTTCGGTGATGCCATCGACGACATGTCGACAGTGCCGTTGATTCCGAGAGGGTTGTTGTTCACCCCTGTGATTGTGAAGTTGTCGAATCTGACCACGTTATCCGTTACAGGGATTTTATCTTCGGAGAAACGGAACGGTGTGCCGAGCATCTCCACGTTGACGGTGGTTGTGTCGAAATCGAGGAATCCGTTGAATATGGGGTTGGCCATGTCGCCGGTTATGTCCATTTCGCCGTTGAGCACACCCGAGAGGCTTGCAGTGCCTTGCGGCAGAAATGGGTTTGCCACCGAGAGGGGGAACCTTATCATCTTGAAGTCGAGCAGGAATGGATGCTCGGCAGTGGAGTCGTTGAGGTTGCCTGTGGCCGTTATCGCCTTGACACCGTTGACCATCAGCGATGTGTTGGCCCGGATTGTGCCTGCGGTGTTGGTGCTGACATCAAGCGCAAGCTCGAAATCGCCTACTTTTTTCTTCCCGTAGTTGAACCCGGTGAGCGACACCGTGCCGTTGCCGTTGAGGTCGGGCTTTTGCCACGACAGGCGCATGTCGGCAGAGAGGTCGCCGGTAATCGGTGGCGCGAACGGGTTGAGCGCCAGCCAGTCGGATAGCTTTATGTCTTTCACCTTAAGGATTACGTCCTCCTGCAGTGAGTCGTTTTCCTGATGCTCCGTGAAAAGGTGCACGGAGCTGACGGAGTTGTGCAGGTCGAGATTCGCGTCGAGATGCTGCGATTGAAGGTTATAGCGGATGAAGTTGTCCTTGTTTATTTCCCAATCCTTATAACCGATAACGGGGTGGTATGGCACAAACCGGAGTTCGATTGTGTTCTTATCGTCGACACGTGCCATTGCCCCGAGGCTGTAGCCCGTTTCTCCCGCCAGGTTCTGTTGCTTGAAGATGAGGGCTATACGGTCTGCATTGATATAACCTTTGGCATCGACTGACGCGAATTGGTCGAAAGTGCCTGGACGGTTGCGCATCTTTGCCTCGTAAAGCATATAGTTGTTGCGTTGCTTCATCGAAAGGGTCAGGGTGTCGAGTTTTGTTTCGCCTGATTTTACACCGTCACAATAGGCGTTGAGTGTGAGCAGGCTGTCGTTAAGAGCGTTGACATGTAGGGTCTGGAATGATATGTCGCTACCGAGCAGGTAGTTCGACAGGATGTTGTCGGTTCCAGCCTGCAAGTTGAGGGAGAACGGGGGGAGGGCGCGTTGAAGTGTGTCGATTGCCAGGCGTCGGCGCTCCATGTCGCGGTTGAGAACCATGGCTGCCCATCCGAACCGTTTTGTCAGGGTGTCGAGCGGCACCGGCGCATAGAATTTCAGCGCCAGGTCGCGGTTGGTGAGAGCGGCATCGGTCAGGGTTGTGTCGGCATTGAATTCAATGGCTATATCGTTTGCATTGACGGCATCACCGGGCATATGCCAGTAGAGGTCGGCAATGTTGACATTCGCATAGATGGTCATGGGGCGTGCGGATGTGCGCCTTGTGGCTGCCACCGCCGGACGCAGGCGTGCGTTGCCGGAAAGGGTTATAGAACCATCGGCCGTGGTGTCGGATAGCGCGAGGGCGCGGAGGTCGATGTGGCGGATATTTCCGTCGAAGTTCCAATCATAGGTGTCGCCCGATAGGTTGCCGTCGGCTTTTAGCGAGAAGTTGGCGTTTCGGTTGCGGGATAGGGCCTCTATGGCGGCATGTCCGTCGGCCACAATGGCGTCAAGTGTCACATCGTCATAGTTCCTACCCATATATTCCACATGGTCAAGGGCTATTTTTGCTGTTGCTTTTGTTTTGGGCGAGAACGGGTCGATTCCCAACCCTGTCACGGCAACGGTCGCATCAATGTCGCGGGCACCGGCGAGGGGGAGGATTGACTGGATGGGGAAGGTGTTCATATCGAGGTTTACCTCATATGCTTCGCGGCGGTTATCCCACCTGGCGTCGAGGGCCACATCGCCTTTGCCGGTAACAGCTTTCAGATTCCCTGCAATCACGCCTCGGTTGAGGCTGGTGGTGCCGAGAAGCCGCAGTGGCGGCAGGTTTACCTGGCGGCCTGTCTTGGCATCGAACAATGCCGGTTTTATGAAGTTGCCGTTTGGCAAGGAGCCGGTTATGCGCAGATTCCCTACGGCACGGTTTATGTCGGAATAATCGGCAATTGTGCCGGTCACGGCTATAGAGATGTGGCGGGGCAGGTCGGCACTCAGCCGTTTTATGTCTAGGTTGTTCATCCTTCCTTCGATGTCGGCTTGCAGGTCGAGCGGGGTGTAAGGGGGGAGTGTGGCTGCTATAGGGGCGGCCGCCGCCGGTGTGAGCTTTTTCAGGTCGTCGGGGCTTATTGAGGCGCTCAACCTGACGTCAAGCGGAGGATTGACGGTGTCAAGCCCCATCATGGCGTCGAGTGTGATTTTTGATGCCGGGGTGTTTATAGAGAACCCGTGTGCCTGCATCGACAGGGAATCCATTTCGAACAGCCCGGATGCATCGAGTGCTATCCCGCAGCGTTCGCGGGCTGAAAGCCTGGTGAGTGGCACGCGTATCTCGCTACCTCGGTTGGAAAACGAGTCGACGGCGATATGGATTTCGCTGGCTTCGATATATGCCGGGTCGAAATTTTCGGAAGGTATGGCACCTTTGGTCGCATATAGGGCATGAGAGCCGTCGAGCCTTAGTTTGGCGGCGGTTATAGACCAAGGGGTGACCACGGTGCCGGTCGTGTCGGCTTGGATTACGGGTGCCGGGTGTGATGCGATATATTCCTGTGTCGGGACGATGTATGTGGCATCAACACCCGAAATTGCTATTTCCCCGATGTTGATGGTGTTGTGGCGCAGGCTGATTTCCCCGTGTGTAAGTTCCGCAACGGGCAGGTTGCATGCCAGGCTGTCGATTGTGGGGAGCATCTGCATGCGGTAGCCGATTTTTTCGAGCCTTGCCTTGTCAAGGTTTATTTCCCATGTGGCAGGCGCGCTTTCTGATTTAGGGGCAGGCACGGTGTCGGGGGTCATAATCATGGATATGTCGCCGCCCGACGCGGTAAGCCGCCCGATGTCGATATGGTTGGAAAACAATCCGACATTTGCATCTTCGAGGCGTGCCAGTTTTACGGATGAGCGCATATAAAGCGCGGAATCGGGGGTGCCGAGATTAATGATGGCATCGTTGACAGAGAGGTCGCGCACCACGGCGTTCCCTCCCAACAGCGGCATGAAGGCAATGTCGGCAGCAGCTTTCCCGGCAGCAATGTCCATGCCGGGAGCCTGCATGCTCAGTGAGTCGATGGTGAGGTCGAGGGGGAAGCCGAGCCGCAGTTTTTTTACGGAGATGTGCATATCGCCCGACTTGTTGACGCTTTCCAGCGCCTTCTTGACCACCAGGTTTTGAACAGGAGGGAGGTAGAGCAACACTACGGCAAGAACCAGCAGCCCGATTATCCCGACTACCGACCACATGATTGTCTTTAAAATATAATTGATTACCTTCTTCACTGTTTCTCAAAAATAAATAGGTATGATGAGGTCATCATTACTTAAAAAGCCAAGATGACTTTGATGTTGAAACTGTTCCCCTCCCTGTGTCGCCCCTCTCCTCGGTTAATTAACATTGACGCCCCCCTTGTTGGTTCAAAAGATGCAACGGCTTTCTGGCCGGGTTACCCGATAGGCAAATCGGGGTTACCTCAGTGTTATGGGAGCTATGACCCGTAGGCAGGTTTCATAGCTCCCATTGTTCACATAATCCCTATATCTGAGGCGTTTTATTTTTTTGCGTATAGCACGGGGTTGGTATCGGCGTCGTTATACATTTTCATCTGGCGGTAGACTTTCATGTATTTGCGGCCTGCTGCTATATCGTCGAGGAGGGTGTCGATTGCGTCGGTCAGGTCGGTACGCTGCTCGAGCAGGATTGCAAGTTTCCCGGCGCATTTTTCGCGATGCATGTCACCCGCATCCTCACGTTTGGTCTCGGCACGCATGTGGTAGATTTTGACTGCGAGGATAGAGAGGCGGTCGAGTGCCCATGCGGGGCTTTCGGTGTTTATGGTGGCATTTGCAAGGGGTGATACTCCGGCGTATTTCTCGCGGAACCATGTGTCGAGCTCCTCCACCATGTCGGTGCGTTCCTGGTTGGATGCGTCGATGCGTCGTTTGAGCGCCACGGCTTCAACGGGGTCGATGTCAGGGTTCCGAATCAAATCCTCCATGTGCCATTGGTTGACGTCGATCCAGTTCTTTGCATAAAGTATGGCGTCGATTGATCCTGCGGGATAGGGATTTGTGTAGGGGGCGTCAACGGTGTCGGTAATGTGGTAGCCGGCTGTCGCGCGGTCGAAAACCTCGTTGCAATTTTCGGTAAAAGTCATGGTAGATATGAATTTTAATTGTTTCTGATTCCTGTTATCTTGCGGGTGATTTAACCCGTTCTACGCAAAGTTAGGTAAAAAACAACACTCTGCAAGCCCCTTAGGCAAAAGAGATGTTACAAATCAAGCGCTAAATTTGTTCGTTATGTCGAAATGGGTGTATCTTTGCGTATAAAACATCGTAAAAAAGAAACTGAGATTTGAATCAATATAAGTCTGCCTGCGACTCAGGCAACAATCCGCGTAGGCTTACGAGTGTGCTTATAGCCAGGTTTTCGGCGTTGGGCGATGTGGCGATGACCGTGCCGGTGGTTTATAGCGCATGCCGTTGCTATCCTGAAATACGGTTCACCTTCGTGACACGCCGGTCGATGACATCAATCTTTATCAATCCGCCATCGAACCTGACGGTAGTGGGGGTTGATTTGGAGAAGGACTATAGCGGTGTCGCCGGGTTATGGCGTCTGTTCAAGGAACATCGCGACAGGTTCGGGTTTGACGGGATGATTGACCTTCACGATGTGCTGCGTACCAAGGTGTTCGGTGCCTTCTGCCGCCTGCATGGCATCCCTGTCTCGGTTGTGAACAAGGGGCGCAAAGGCAAACGTGCCCTTACGCGCCGGCACGGCAAGGTGCTTTTGCCGCTTATCTCGATGCGTGCACGCTACCGTCAGGCTTTTCATGGCATAGGGTTGCCTGTCGAAAGCCGTTTCCATGGTCTTTTCGGAACGGGGAAAGGATCGCCTGAGGCATTCGCGATGATTACAGCGCCGAAGCCGGAAGGTGTTAAATGGGTGGGGTTCGCCCCGTTTGCCAAACATGCGGGTAAAATCTATCCTCCGGCGATGATGGAGCAGGTTGTGAAGGAAATATCGTCGCTGCCTGATGTGGGTCTGTTCCTGTTTGGCGGGGGTGAAACCGAGTGTGAGATTTTGCAGACATGGTCGGAACGGTATCCATCGACTGTTTCGCTTGCCGGTAAGCGTTACGGTTTCCCGGCAGAATTGTCGTTGGTCAGCTGGCTTGACGTGATGGTGTCGATGGATTCGGCCAACATGCACCTGGCATCACTGGTATGCACGCCTGTGGTCAGTGTGTGGGGTGCGACGCATCCTTATTGCGGTTTCAAAGGCTGGCGTCAGAAAGAGGAGGATACCGTGCAAATGCCTATGACGTGCCGCCCGTGTTCGGTGTTCGGCAACAAGCCATGTTTCCGTGGTGACTGGCATTGTCTGCGTGGCATTGCCCCTAACGTGATAAGCGAACGGGTGATGAAATATTTGGAGTAACCGATGCAACATTCGTGAAACAAAAAATGTTTTATCCATAGGCGTTTGAATGCGCTTTTGAGGGATAAGTAAGTCATAAAGATTATTACAAAGATGGTTGCTTCGGCGGCGTTATATTTCCTGCCATAGGAAATATAGAATGATTTTACGGCTTACCTGACAACTATTTGTTTATAGACCATTACATTATTTATGTCGTCAATGTTACGTAGTAGCCGGTTGCCGGCCACTTTACTTGTTGCCGTTGCCTCGGTGTTCGCGGTGTCGGCTGAAATTCCTGTGAGCTATTACCGCACCGCCTCCGGCAAGAAGGAAGGGGAATTGAAAACAGCTCTTCACAAGCTTCTGTATAACCATACCGAGGTGTCATCCTATAACGCCCTTCCCGATTATTTCCGCCGCACCGATGTGTATCCCCAGGATAACGGACGATATGGCGAATGGTGGGATATGTATGGCAACATACCCCTGTATGTGCGTAACGGTTTCCGGGGGCTTAACCGCGAGCATTCTTTTCCGAAAAGCTGGTGGGGCGGCTCGACCAACACGCCTGCCTATGTCGACCTCAACCATCTTTATCCTTCGGAGGCAGCAGCCAATATGGCCAAAAGCAATTACCCGTTGGGCGAGGTGCAGACCCCGAAATTCGACAACGGAATCACGCAGGTGGGATATGCCGTGCTGGGGCAGGGGGGTGGTGCCTCGCAGGTGTTCGAACCTGACGACGAGTATAAGGGTGATTTCGCCCGCACGTATTTCTACATGGTGACGTGTTATCAGAACCTGCAGTGGAAATATACCTACATGGTTAACAATAACGATTATCCCACCCTCAACCCGTGGTCGGTCAGCCTTCTGCTGAAATGGCATAAGGAAGACCCCGTGAGCCAGAAGGAGATTGACAGAAACGAGGAGGTTTACCGCATACAGGCCAACCGCAACCCGTTTATCGACTATCCCGAACTGGCCGACTATCTATGGGGTTCGAAAAAGGGGCAGATATGGATTCCCGGCTCGTCGCAGGAACCTGCCGGGGATCCCGAACTGGTGACCCCCGTGCAGGGAATGGCTCTGGAATTCGGGGAAACGGCCATCGGGACGACCAATACCTCCAGCCTGTTCTTCCAGGGGCAGAACCTGAAGGGCAGTCTGAGCATAATGATTTACCGTGGCGACAAGGATATGTTCAGTGCCGATGCCTCAAGCATATCGGCTTCGGTGGTTAATTCCGATAACGGTTATTGGCTTAAGGTCAAGTATGCCCCCACCGAGCTTGGAACCCATGAATCGCGCCTGCTCATTTCCGACGGAGGCCTGGAAGAGTCGTCGCGTGCGGTGATTCTGCGCGGAGAATGTCTGCCTGAGCCTGAACTGCACGATTTCAAGGCTCTTGCCGCTACGGATGTCACGTCGACATCATATACTGCCAATTGGGAGGTACCTGCCAATGACGTAGTTGACTATTATGTGGTTACACGCACCGTCTATGCCGACGGCGCTGCGGCATCGGAAGATATTGAAGCCGAGACCAACGAGCTTTTGGTTGACGGTTGCGAGCCTGGCACGCGCGAAAGCTATAATGTAAGGTCGGCACGCCTGGGATTCTTCTCGGCACGTTCCAATGAAGTGTTCGTCGATCTCGAGTCGGGTGGAATCATGGATGTTTCGGTTGATAACCCGCTTGGCTGGGCTTATATAGAAGGTGGTGTAAGGCTTGTGTGCGGCACCACTCATACGGGATGCCGGGTGTATGACGCATCAGGGCGCCTGGTGCGTATGATTCCTGAGATTGGGAATAATGTTGAAATCATGCTTCCCCGTGGTGCGTTCTTTATCGTGACCGACCAGCAGCGCACCCCGCTGAAGGTGCTTATACGCGACTGACATTGTTTTCGCGACAGATATTTTAGGCAATCTCTTAATGTGATTTTGAATCCATGACAGATAGCATTGATGGCGCCGCTTCACGCAAGTGTGCGATGTTGATAATAAACCCCATTTCGGGCACGGGAAATAAAAAGAACGTGCCCGAAATGGTTGCGGGGCGGTTGAAGGAATTCGGATTTGACCTTGATGTTCGGTTCACCGGCGGACGGGGGGATGCCACGACACTTGCGGCCGAAGCCTCGGCAAAGGGTTACGGGTGTGTCCTTGCCTGTGGCGGTGACGGCACTGTAAATGAAACCGCCCGTGCATTGTGTGGGAGCAATACGGCGATGGGAATCCTTCCGGCAGGTTCGGGCAACGGCCTGGCACGTCATCTGGGCATACCGATGGATATATCCTTGGCTCTCGACATAATCATGAATGACAACATAGTGGCGTCGGACTACGGAACAGTCAACGGCCTGCCGTTTTTCTGCACTTTCGGTATGGGTTTTGACGCCGCTGTGAGCCATCGGTTCGCACGTCAGAGCCGTCGCGGGTTGCTGAGTTATGTGAAAAGCGCGATATCGGAATATGTGCAGTTCCGTCCGCAGACCTATGCTTTAAGCGCAAACGGCAAGGTGTTGACCGAGAAGGCATTCCTTGTGGCGGTTTGCAATGCCTCGCAGTGGGGTAACAATGCCTATATCGCGCCGCATGCCAGCATTACCGACGGTTTGCTTGATATTACGATAGTCCATTCCGGCTCGCCTATCGATGCCGCAGTCATGGGGATGGATATTTTCACCGGCTTCATCAATAAAAACACCATGGTGCACTGTTTCCGTGCCCCTGCCGCCGTGATATACCGTTCGAAACCGGGAGAGGCGCATATCGACGGAGAACCGATGATGATGGACGATATTCTCGACATAAAATGCCACCAAGGGGCATTGCGCATTTTCACACCGCTCGAGCATGACAGCTTCCGTCCTATCGTGACCCCGATTAAAGAAATGTTGCGCGACGCGCGCATATCGCTTTCCCATCTGCTCCGTCTGTGAAGCCGGGCAATGACCTGATTTCAAGGGGGAGACTGCCCTTTCGGGAGAAAGGGTGCCGCATTGTTTAGTATATGTGTACAAACATTTTTTTTTGTTAAAACATCCGCCTGGCCGTAACCTATAATAGGTGCGGGTAGAAAAATTTATGTAATTTTAAAACCGAAAACCTCTTGGAGGCGGCGGTGTTGTTCATCCGGCACCGGCCTTTTGAGGCAGACCAATCATAACCTGGTAAATCATAACCAATTATTTGTTGTAAAGATATTGCAGTCAAAGCGATTCAGTGCGGCGTATGAGACCTATAAAAGTTGGAATAATCGGCTTGGGACGCATGGGGGGCTTCTATCTTAATGAGTTTAGGAAAAGTCCCCGGTGGGAAGTCGTAACCATTTGCGAGTTGAACGAATCACGTCATGACGAAATCCGTGCCGGTGTGCCGGGTGTGAAGGTCGTGACGAACGATGATGAAATTTTCAATGACCCTTCTATCGACGCAGTGGTGTTGTCGGCGTTGGCCGATACGCGTCTAAGCCGCATACGCAAGGCTGTGGCATCCGGTAAACATATAATTGCCGAAAAACCGATTGCCGACACTCCTGAAAACGAATGGGAGGCGGTGAGGCTGGCCGAGTCGGCCCCGGTTATTTCTACGGTCAACCTCTATATCCGCAATTCGTGGTATCTGGAAACACTCAAGGAATGCATCGAGTCGGGTGATATAGGTGATTTGGCCGTGGTGCGTGTATGCCATATGACCCCAGGGCTTTCCCCTGGCGAAGGGCATGAGGCTGAAGGGCCGGCTTTTCATGATTGCGGCATGCACTATGTGGATGTGGCACGTTGCCTGGCCGGTTCCGAATTCAAAACATGCCGTGCGCAGGCTGTGCGGATGTGGGCATATAAGGATCCGTGGTGGTTGCAGTGCCATGGCACGTTTGAAAACGGTGTGGTATATGACATAACCCAGGGGCATGTGTACGGGCAGTTGTCGGCCGAGCAGACCCATAACTCCTATATCGACATAATCGGTACGAAGGGGATTGTGAGGATGTCGCACGATTTCAAGAACGCCGTGGTGGAATGGCATGGCGTTGACAGGACGCAACGAATAGAACGTGCCTACGGGGGTAAGAATATCGACAGGCTGATAGAGCTTTTTGCCGATTCGATCGAATCGGGCAGACGCGACAGCCGCCTGCCCTCGTTCCGCGATTCGGCCATCGCGTCGGAGTTCGCATGGAGGTGCCTTCATGATGCAGCCACACATGACCTCCCTATCCGGGGCACCTCGGAGGAGCTGGAAATGATTCATGAGCGCCGCCGCACAATGACCGAAGGTTACGGACTGCTGAACCGGCAGACATTCGGGAGATGAGGCTGTCGCCTTTTCCGGTCTGCTTCTTAAAATAAATGACAATAATCAATAATAGAATAACGACATGTCACAGCAACTACTTTTTATAGGCAACCTCGGTGCAGGTGAGATAATGGTCATCGCGCTGATAGTGCTCCTTCTTTTCGGAGGGAAGAAAATTCCCGAGCTGATGCGGGGCATCGGCAAGGGTGTCAGAAGCTTCAAGGAGGGGGTTAACAATATCGAAAAGGATATTGAGAACTGCGCGGAGGAACCCAAAAAATAGTCAGGGATACTGAAGCCGGGATATCCCCCCTTAGGCATCCCTTCTCATAACCAATCAAATTAATCACATAGATAAATTATGTCATCACAGATCTCAAGGAGACAATTCCTTAAATCGGGTGCTACGGCGGCTATCGGTCTTGCCGTTGTGCCAAACACCGTTCTTGGAAAAACTTACGGACATACGGCTCCCAGTGACAAACTCAACATCCTTGGTGTGGGAATCGGAGGCCGCGGCTCGGCAGTGCTCGACGGCCTGAAGAGTGAAAACATCATCGGTCTTTGCGACGTCGACTGGTCATATGCCGACCATGTGTTCAAGAAATATCCCGGTGCCAAGAAGTTTAACGACTACCGCAAGATGTATGACGCCATGCTCAAGGATGCCGATGCGGTGATGGTGGCAACCGCCGACCATACGCATGCAATCATTGCAGCCGACGCCATGGCGGCAGGGAAGCACGTGTATGTTGAAAAACCGCTTACACACACCGTTTACGAATCGCGCCTGCTCACCAAACTGGCCGACAAGCATAAATTGGCTACACAGATGGGTAACCAGGGTGCGTCGGGCGAGGGTGTACGCCAGATTTGCGACTGGATCTGGAACGGCGAAATCGGCGAGGTGACCAAGGTTGAAGCCTTCACCGACCGTCCCATCTGGCCGCAGGGTCTTTCACGTCCTGAAAAGGGGATGAAGGTGCCTTCGACAATGAACTGGGACGCATTCCTGGGCCCGGCTCCCGAACGTCCCTATCACTCATGCTATACCCCCTGGAATTTCCGTGGCTGGTGGGATTTCGGCACAGGCGCCCTCGGCGATATGGCGTGCCATATCCTTCACCCGGTGTTCAAGGGTCTGAAGCTCGGCTATCCCACAAAGGTTCACGGCAGCTCGACATTGCTGCTCAACGAATCCGCCCCCAATGCGCAGATGATCAAATTCGTGTTCCCCGCACGCGACAATATGCCTAAGGTAGCTATGCCAGAGGTTGAAGTTACATGGTATGACGGCGGTCTGATACCTCCCCGTCCCGCAGGGCTTCCCGATGGTAAAGACCTCAACTATGCAGGTGGCGGCGTGATTTTCCACGGCACCAAGGATACGCTTATCTGCGGCTGCTATGGGGAGCGTCCCTACCTTCTGTCGGGTCGCGAGCCTAAGGTTCCGTCGCTGGCACGCAAAGTCGAACTTTCGCACCAGATGGACTGGGTGCGCGCATGTAAGGAGGATCCGTCGGTACGTATCCCGTCGGCATCCGATTTCAGCGAGGCTGGCCCGTTCAACGAAATGGTGGTGATGGGTGTGCTTGCAGTGCGTCTGCAGGGTCTTAACCAGGTGCTCGAATGGGACGGCCCGAACATGCAGTTTACCAATATCCCCGAGGATGCCATGATCCGCACCGTAATCAAGGACGGGTTCCAGATCAAGGACGGTCACCCGACATTCGACAAGACATGGACTGAGCCGGTCAACGCCCGTCAATATGCCAACGAGATGATCAAGCACACATACCGCGACGGCTGGAAGCTGCCCGATATGCCTGCGTGACAGCATGTGATTCCATAAGTAAGGCATAATTTTACGACTTACTGATAAACAACCGATAACCAAAACAACACAACAAAAACATAATCATGAAAAAACTTCTTTTGTTCGTTCCCGCAGTAGCTGCCCTGGCTTTGGCATCGTGTGGTAACAAAAATAGCAATCAGGCAGCCGAAGAGGCAGCAACAGATTCTGTGGCCCAGCCGTCATATACCCTTCTCGACAAGGAGCAGGTCGACCTGGCTTCTTTCCCCCAGGATGCCGACGGATATTATGTGATTTTCAATGGCAAGGATTTCACCGGCTGGCGCGGATACGGCAAGGATACCGTGCCTGCACGCTGGACTGTTGAGGACGGTGCCATCAAATTCAACGGCGCAGGTGGCGGCGAAGCCCAGACCGGCGACGGTGGCGACATTATCTTTGCTAAAAAGCTTGGCAATTTCGAACTGGAGGTGGAATGGAAGGTTTCCAAGGGTGGTAACTCCGGCATCTTCTACCTGGGCCAGGAAGTTGTGACCAAAAACGATGACGGTTCGGAACAGCTTCAGCCTATCTATATCTCGGCTCCCGAATACCAGGTGCTTGACAATGCCAACCACCCCGATGCAAAGCTCGGTGTAGACGGCAACCGCATGTCGGCTTCACTCTACGACATGATTCCTGCAAAACCGCAGAACCAGAAGCCTTTCGGCGAATGGAACAAGGCAAAAATCCTTGTTTACAAAGGCACTGTGGTTCACTCGCAGAACGACGCCAATGTGGTTGAATACCATCTGTGGACTCCCCAGTGGACAGAAATGCTCCAGAACAGCAAATTCAGCGAAACCGCATGGCCCCTTGCATTCGAACTGCTCAACAACTGCGGTGGCGAGAACCGCGAAGGTTTCATCGGCTTCCAGGATCACGGCGACGATGTGTGGTTCCGCAATATCCGTGTGAAACCCCTTGACTGATAGGTCGTTTATTTGACAAATATACCGATGCCCGGTTGAATTATTCGCGACGATTGTTCACCGGGCATCTCTATTATTAATTTCTAAAGATTGTAAATACATGAAACTCAGAATGATATTGGGAGGGGTATGCATGCTGGCGGCAGCTTCGGCTGTGATGTCGTCATGCTCTACAGCTTCTGCCAACGGGGAAACCCCTGCCAAGAAGGAGGTAGGGTTGCAGCTCTATTCAATGCGCGGCCTGATGGCTCCGGGTGCGAAATATGAGAACAACCTGCCTGCATTGCTCGACACTCTCGGCAAGATGGGTTATACACATTTCGAAGCGGCAAACTATGATGCCGGTAACGGCACGTTCTACGGCCTCAAGCCTGAGGAATTCAAGAAAGCCGCCGAAGATGCCGGGGTGAAGATAACCTCGTCGCACACCGGGCGCACGCTCAGTCCTGAAGAAATAAAGAGCGGTGACATGTCGGAATTGACAGCCTGGTGGGATAAGGCCATCGCCGACCATAAGGCTGCCGGTATCTCATACATCGTGGTGCCGGGCGTGTGGACACCTGCCACCTTGGCCGAATTGCAGAAACAATGCGAGGCGTTTGACGAAATCGGTCGCCGTTGCGCCGGGCAGGGGGTGAAATTCGGTTATCATAACCATTCGTTCGAGTTCAATAAAATCGAGGATGTGCCGATGCTCGACTATATGATCGAGCATACCGACCCTGAAAACGTGCTTTTCGAAATGGATGTTTACTGGGCGGTTATAGGCGATGCTAGCCCTGTTGATTATTTCAACAAATATCCCGGCCGTTTCAAACTGCTCCATATAAAAGACCGCCGTGAAATCGGTCAGAGCGGCATGGTTGGTTTTGACGCCATTTTCAACAATGCCGACAAGGCTGGTATGGAAGGCTATTATGTCGAAATCGAGGAATTTACCAATGGCGAAGAGAACGGGGCCAAGGAGAGTGTCGACTATCTGGTTGGCGCCGATTATGTAAAGCCTTCGTATGCCAAGGCTGCCAATAACTAAACTGCAGTTGTTGTAAATATGCGATTTTCAGTAACCCGGATGCTTTTTTAATGTTGTCATCACGTCCCGGTAAAAGCCGGGGACGGTGTCGCATTAGGATAAGTGTCCGGGTGCTGTAATGATTAAACCTGTAAATAAATCCGGGTATGTCGGAATCAGAAAACCAAATGACTTTTTGGTCGCATCTTGAAGCCCTGCGCTGGGTGCTGATGCGAATCGTACTTGTTTATTTAGTGTTGGTGGGGGTGTGCTTTGCATTTATGCCGCACATTTTCAACTCCGTGATTTTAGGGCCGACATCTTCCGATTTCATTCTCTACCGATGGCTCGGCGGGTTGGGTGGCTACGGCACATTCTTTCCTGATTTCGGGTCGGATTTCAAGGTGGATATAATCAACGTGAAGCTTGCTTCGCAGTTTATAACCCATATAAGCACGTCGTTCTGCCTGGGGTTCCTTTTGGTGTTCCCCTATCTTATAAGCGAGGTGTGGATGTTTGTGCGCCCGGCTCTTTATGACGGGGAGCGTCGGAGTGTGCTTGCGTTGCTTGGATTCGGCGTGCCTATGTTCTATCTGGGGTGTGCCACCGGTTACTTCCTGGTTTTCCCGTTCACGTTCCGCTTTTTGGCGCAATATGAACTTAGTTCCGAAATTACCAATATGATTTCGCTGGGTTCGTATATCGACAATTTCCTGATGCTGATTTTTGTGATGGGGGTTGTGTTCGAGCTTCCCTTCGTGACGTGGATTCTGTCGCGTATGGGCATCGTAACCGCCGCTTTCCTCAAGCGCTACCGGCGCCAGGCTGTTGTTACGCTCCTAGTGCTTGCCGCCATCATCACCCCTACAGGCGACCCGTTCACCTTGATGATTGTGTTCGTGCCTCTCTATCTGCTTTATGAACTCAGCATAGTGCTGGCCCATAAAAAGCGGCGTGTTGAAGATGAGGATGCCATGGCATCGGTATAAACATGAGGCTTGTATTTGGCGCCGGATGGATTCCGGGTGCTTAAGTTAGTTGGGCGAAATGGAAAATGTTTGATATTGAGAAGGATGGGTGCGATTGAGATTGAAGATTTGGGTCATCCCGGTGTGGAATGTTTCTCGGGGCTGACCGAGGCGCAGTTGCGTAACAGGCTGGAGCCGGATAAAGGGGCGTTCATTGCGGAAAGTCCCAAGGTGATTCGTGTGGCGCTTGATGCCGGTTATGAGCCTGTGTCGCTGTTGTGCGAGCGCAGGCATATCGAGGGGGATGCGGCTGATATTATAGAGCGTTGCGGTGATATCCCTGTCTACACAGGCGACAGGGATGTGCTTGCCGCCCTGACCGGCTACACGCTTACGCGCGGGGTGCTTTGCGCCATGCGGAGGGGGTGTGAGCGTTCGGTTGAGGATGTTTGTCGCGGGGCGAGACGTATTGCCGTAATCGACGGGGTTGTTGACACCACCAATATCGGGGCTATATTCCGATCGGCGGCCGCGCTCGGTATCGACGGGGTGTTGCTGACCAGGTCATCATGCGACCCTCTGAACCGTCGTGCTGTCAGGGTGTCGATGGGTTCGGTTTTCCTTGTGCCTTGGACTTGGCTTGACGCGCCGGTGCAGTCGTTGAATACGCTGGGCTTCCGAACTGTGGCGATGGCATTGACCGACAGGTCGGTTTCAATCGACAATCCGCAGCTCATGGCCGAACCCCGGTTGGCAATCGTGCTGGGTACGGAGGGTGACGGGCTTGCCGCCGAAGTTATTGCTTCGACTGATTATGTGGCGCGCATACCTATGTCGCATTGCGTTGATTCGCTCAACGTTGCTGCGGCATCGGCGGTAGCATTCTGGCAGTTGAGATGTCACGATTCCGGGTGTTGAATTAGGTTTGATAGAGGACGTGATGGGGCGTGAAATTTTTTTCATGCAAAAAAAAGTTGCGATAAATTTTGGTGATTCAAAAAAACTGCGTAACTTTGCACCCGTTGAACGAGCAATCATATTCTTGATGCCCCGTTTTATAGCGAATTTTGAAATTGATTGTCTTGTGGTGTAATGGTAGCACGTCGGATTCTGGTTCCGCCTGTGGGGGTTCGAATCCCTCCAAGACAACTGATTTTGATGCCGCGAATTTGGTAAAACCGAATTCGCGGCATTTTTATATAGCCATAGGCAATGGCGGTAGGTGGCGATTAGTCAGAACCGATGGATTTCGGGTCTGACCGATATTATTATATGCTTCTGGACGGACGGAGGTGCGTAGAGGGGGGGCGGAATGTGTTTTTAGGATTTTATTTTTTGAAATGAGTTGTAAATCTGGGTCAGCGGATTTTTCCGGTGGGCGGGAGAGAGAGTATCAAGAGTATAGTGTTATCTTTGCAAAATGAAACCAGATCAACTGCTCAGAGCCATCCTCCCCGAAGTCCTGATAGACAACTTCGACATTGCACGATTTGAAAAAAGCGATAGCCGCTTCGACATATGGTTAGATGAGAAGAAAGAGCAACTTCGCGAAGACAAGTATAATAAAAACATAATCTCCTACGGTTTTGGAGATTAAAAACCTCACTTGTTGCTGAGCCAACGCAACACTACCGGTCCTCAACTTATACACCGCGCCCATCATTTCGGACTCCGGGCCTCTAACCACGCAGGCAGGTGATTATCAAAATCGTCTGCCTGCGCTGTCTATGTATGATTAGCTGTTTGCTATATGATGAAGGGGTTTAATATTACGGGAATAAGAAATTTCCACTTTCGATATAGCCCAAATATCATAAGCGATTGAAAATACCAGAATCCTTATCGGTATTGGTGATTTTCTGCTTGGGCGTTTTTGACGGTTTCCCGAAGGGTAGGTTATAGATGAAATTCACATATACCATATTGGCGTTGTTCTTAATTCTTTCAACATTTGAGGTAGAAATAACATTGGTATCGTATGTCTTCTGCGTCTGTTTCCAAGAATCATAAAATGGATATCTTATACCAAGTCCGATTGTCATAGTAGGAATCGGATGATATGAAACCTCAACTTTTGCCATACTTGGTCGTGTGGTTAACATCTGTCCAGACAGCATTTCGGTTTCTGTCTGATAGAATATTTCTGCCGACCATTTTTTATAATTCAGATATACCGACGGGGCTATCGTATAGCCTGTGTGGTCCCATTCGTGTCCCATATAACTGTTTCGTGTATGCATGACTTCCGAATACAACCGTAAGCGCAGCAGATTATTGGCGAAAGGCATCCATTGCATGAACAAGCTCGCCTTGTAGTATTGCATCCATTTAAGATTGCCGATTGTCTCATTTATCACTCCGTCTTTAGTGCTGAAGACCGGAGCAATCTGACTTTTGCCATACGTATATGAAACCTCTGGATTGATTATGAATTTTCTGAATCCTCTGAAATACGAAAGACTGATTGCATGTGAATTCTGCGGTCTCAGATTTGGATTTCCGGCATATAGATAGTCAATGTCTTTATAATACGGATTGAATGATAGCTGGGATATGGTTGGATTGAGTGTATTGACCTCATAGTTCAATGTAAGTTCAGATGATTTGTCGATGAAATAAGCGACATTGAGTTGTGGACGGAAATAATAGTAGTGATGGTTCCGTCCATTCATATCCTTGAAATAATTGCCGTTAAGCCCAAGACTCATAGAATAATTCCACTTTTGTCCAATCATGCCATTCAACCCTGCGTAGGTGTATAATTCGTTGGTTGTGGTCGATAAGTCCGAATATTTCGGGGAAGCCGTATTATAGGCATATCTGACACCGACAAGGAATTTTGTCATGGGCTTGATTGTGTAGCCATACCATCCTTCCCCAATCAGAGAATATTTATCAGCCTCAATATTGGTTTTTGTTGTGAATCCATCATCAATTCCGCTTTCGGAATAGTCGTAATTGTATGATGAATTATAGTAGGTACCAACGGCATTGAATGTCAATTCATGGCGACCAAAGATTTTATTGAAATATAAATCGAGCGAGGGATTGAGATATTTGTCCTTGTCGTGGCTTGACGCTGTTCCTTGCAAATCTGAGCCAAGACGAGTCATAACCAAGTCCTGGAAAGACGAGCGTCTGCGGTTTAGAGCTCCAAGTGAAAACTTTGCATTGAACACATAATCATCCGGCTTTACATTTGAATATGTTAATTCAGCCAGATGCTGCTCATAAGCATACGGGCTTTTGCGTCCGGTTCGTGTTTTGGAATAGAAATCATCCCCCAATGGATACGAAATTTCTTCATCAAGACGGCGGTCATTATAATTGCGATAGTTGATGTTATACATCACTCCCAATGTTGAACGCCCCCAGTTATATTTCAGACTCGCCACGTCGTTACCGAATCCTGTGGTGACTGCATTCAATGTGTTAAGCATCAAGGAACCACCGGTCTGTTGCTTCGTAATCACATTGATCACCGCTCCCAATCCCATATTGGAATACTGAATCGGAGGCTGGAAATAGTATTGTATCTTTGAGATGTTATCGCTTGGGATAGATGCAAGATCTACCGATGATGACGGTACACCGTTAATCAGTATCTTCACACCTTTACCATCGCTGGAACCGACTGTCAGATCGGAAACCAGAATCTTAGGCAAGGTCTGAATCGCCTGAATTGCCGTGGGAAACTGTTGCTTTTCCGACCGTGTAAGTATATAGACCTTATGGTCAGCAAAGCGGTTGACCATATCGGCTGTTACCACTACTTCATCAAGATTAGTGGACAAGGAGTCTGTCTTGACTTCTTGTGCTTGTACCAGTAATGGTAACAAGAACGCGAAAGTGAAAATAAATTTTCTCATGCTTTACGAATTTTTCCTGTAAAGCAAGTGAAAATGTTTCAATATGACCTAAAACTTTGTCTGACTTTTATCTGACAAATTCTGACAGAGTTGTATATCAGCCATTTATCCGAAGTTCGTAAGAGTCGCCCCGGTTGCATACAATCTCCATGTTTGCCTGGACAAGAGCGTTCTTTGTGCGCTTGACAAGGGTATAAAGCGATTCCTCGGCATTACTTTTATCGCCCCAGAGGGTTTCGCACAATGTTCTTTTATCTACTCTCATGCCGGGCGCGTCAATAAGCATTCTGGTCAGCTGCCGCTGCATGGGAGTGAGTTTGATACCATCAAGCGATGGAGAAGCGGAAATAGCAATAAATTCTGCTTCGGGTGTCTTGGTTTCTTTTCTTTTCCAAATAAGCATACTTGCCATTGAGAAAATAGAAAGCGAGAACAGAATTCCCGGCAATGTCTGGTCCGAGGCAGAGAAAATAGAAGCCACGGAACAGTCGGCAAAACCTTGAACCTGTATTGCAAGCCCTTCGGCAGCGTGTTCGGGCATAAGCATAATTGAGTCAGATGCTATCTTATTTCCTCCGATTCCACGCGAAGCACTTTTAGTATCGACAAGCGCAAGTGTAAAGTATGCTTCGTCTTTCAGCGACGGGTTTCTAAAATTGACATCCGATGCCTGATAAATAAGAGGCTTATGGGTGGTTTCGTACATGTGGCGTATGGCGGCGATAGTGTCGGGGCGCGTCCATAGTTCACTATTCTCATTAGCTAAAGCAAACATCGCATCATTAAGATCATCTGCGATATTCTGTTTAGCGTTTGAGTATGATAAGCAACAGGTAATAACCGACGCTATCATTAAAGCCAATGGAATGAACATACCATAACGAAGTGCTGAACCGGAATTGGCAGATAAATTATTCTTCATAGCATCGGTTGATTTCATGGCATAATCAAACGTTTATAATCGACTTGCCAAAGAAAGTCGACAGCATGGCGAGGGTCGAAATGGTGAAGTTATGCTCACCGCTCAACCAACGTGTGATTTCATTAGGCCGCTTGCCGAGAGCTTCTGCAAACTGCTTTTTGTTAAGTCCTCTTTCCTGCATAAGAGCGGCAATCCGATTTGAAATTGCAAAAGAAAGGCGGGTTTCCTCGCGTTTTTCGACTGGGATTTCGTTAAAAATCTCCTGTAATGATATATTAGCAGTTCTCATACTTCAAAAGTTTTATCGGTCAGTATCTCTTTTTCTGTAATCTCCACGTTTCCGGCACGGACTTCCTGTTTAAGCAGACGCTCAAACCTCTGCAAGTCAATAACGTAACCTTGAAGCGTATCGTCTTCTTCGTAAGCGCGGCTGCGCTTGACATCACCGTTGCCGAGGATTAGAATTTTATCTGTCAAACGAAGGCAATATAAACGGAGTTTCGATTTCAGAACAGGGAGAGCGACAACTGAATCACTCATTTTACCCTCTCTGCGGAAGTATCTCTCCAATGCTCCATTAGATAAAATCTGTTCTACAAAACGCATGATAGCCTGAAAATCAGGATTCAATTCAGCGTCTTGTCTGAATTTGGAAACGAATTTTTCAAATTCGCTCTGTTCGTCAGACAAGAATTATATTGTGTACATAGTGCAACTATCGCTGCTGTTTACCAAAAGGAGTTCTACTTCGCTCATAATACCTTGCGTTTATAATGACAACGCAAAGTTATAAAAAAGGTTTTACATAAATGTAAATTTGGACAAATAAATTGTCTCCCGCATTCCATTGGATTGTCCGTCCCAAAAAGAGGTTGACTCGCTTTGTTAGGTTTACTGTTTGAAATTTACTCTTTGTCTGTGTAGGGTTGACTGGTGTGTCCGTTGGTAAAAATATAAGAGGCCATTGAAATCTTGTTCGAATAGGTCAGAAAAACGACATACCGGGAAAATTGCCGTCAGAAAAATAGAACAAAGTCGAATTAAAAACTCCTAACAGACATATAAAATTCTTAAATCTCATCTATTCTTCTTCTCCATTTTATTCATATAGTACACTAAATAGCGCCAGGGCTGACGCATGAGATTTAACTATCCTTAAAGACTTTGTACAGATATTCA
>OFGK01000351.1_pt1 | contig 44871 bp, 50 predicted proteins | sample 1521771 | NCBI WGS metagenome assembly OFGK01 (sample SAMEA3504088, study PRJEB24116) | mouse gut metagenome | biome: mouse gut; feature: mouse-associated habitat; material: faeces | place: Denmark | collected 2011 | reverse complement strand
GCGTCTTCGTTAGAATACTTTCTTGCCGTAGCGCTCCTTCGACTTTAAATCAGCCCAAACCACAGCTTTTAAAATAAAAAATCCATTCTTTTATACTTTATCTTCTTACAACCAAATATCATAATATCTTATCTACAAAAAAAGACTATAGCAGTCTATTTTTTGATACTACTCATAGCCTTTTTTATCTAAAACTCTTTTATTCTTATTGTCTTAACTCAATTCCCAGCCCTTGTAATGCCTTTAAAATACGATTCATCGCCTCTGTCACTTCTTTATCCTCTAGAGTTTTATCCTTTGCTCTAAATACGATAGAATAAGCCACAGATTTATAACCTTCCATAATCTGATTTCCTTCATAGATATCAAATAATTGATAGCTCTCTAATATCTTTCCGCCTTTTTTCTCAATAACCTCTTCTACCTTGCCTACAGAAATAGATTTTGGCATTACCATACTGATATCTCTTGTGACTGCTGGATATTTTGCAACTCCTTTATATTTTCTTTCGTATGTGGTGAATGGCTCTATTTCTAGCATATCTAATACTGCTATGATAACACGTTCTCCGATATTATAATTTTCTTGTACCTGTGGATGCACTTCTCCTAAATATCCAATTACTTTATTTTGATATATGATATCTGCCTGTCTTCCGGGATGTAAAAATGGTTTTTCTGTCTTTACCTCATAGCGAATCTTCTCTGACAATCCTGTCTTTTCTAAAAACTCTTCTATCACACCTTTCATAGAAAAGAAATCCCCATCTCCATACATGCCTAAAGTAAACTGCATTCTCTCATCTGGAATTTCTGTCAGTGGAAGAGCCTTTGGAATATAAATATTTCCTAACTCATACAGACGAACTGCTTTATTTCTGCGGTTATAATTGGAAGATAGAGATGTCAACATTCCATTCAGTGTTGTTGTTCGCATAATACTGAAATCTTCTCCTAATGGATTAGAAATCACAACCGTACTGCGCAAAGGAGAATCTTTTGGAAGTAAGAGCTTATCAAAAACTTTTGGACTTTCAAAAGAATAAGTCATGCCTTCACTAAACCCACAAAATTCAGCAATATTGCGTGCTGTTTGCTCTATTCGCAATTTATAAGATAATTTTCCTGTCGTCGCTTCTCCTGTAGGAAGTGTAGTCGGAATATTATCATATCCAAAAAATCTAGCAACTTCTTCTGCGATATCTGCACCACATTCCAAATCCTGACGAAAACTAGGAATAATAATTTCTTTTGTGTGTTCTTCATATTTCAATTCTAGTTTTTTAAATATTTCTAGCATCTCTTCTTCTTTTATTTGTGTTCCTAATAATTTATTGATTTTATCTGGGCAAAATGGAATCCTCTTCTCTTCTTTTTTTGTATGATAAACATCTATCATTCCTCCCACTACTTCCCCTGCTCCTAATTCCTCTATGAGCTGGCAAGCTCGGTTGATAGCATCTTCTGCATTATTGGGATCTAAACCTTTTTCAAACTTTCCAGAAGCATCTGTTCGGAGTCCTAATCTTTTTGCAGAAAGACGAATATTTGTCCCATCAAAGCAAGCAGCCTCAAATAACATTGACTTTACATCATCTGTAATTTTAGAATTTTCTCCCCCCATAATTCCGGCGATTCCGACTGGCTTTTCTGCATCACAAATCATCAAAATGTTTTCATCTAAATTTCTTATCTGTCCATCTAATGTCTGAAATGTTTCTCCATTTGCCGCTCTTTTGACAATAATCTTCTTCCCGCTCACAGTATCCAAATCAAATGCGTGCATCGGCTGTCCATATTCTTCCATCACATAATTTGTGATATCCACAATATTATTAATCGGTCTGATTCCACAAGCTGCTAATCTCCTCTGCATCCACTCTGGTGAAGGTTCTATCTTAATATTCTTTACCACACGAGCACAATATCTAGGGCATAAGTCTTTATCTACCACTTCCACGGAAATATAATCTTCTACTCTTTCTTCATTTCCAGTCATTTTTATAACAGGAGATACAAACTCCTTATGAAACGTAACCGCTGCCTCACGGGCGATCCCCAACACACTATAACAATCCACACGATTAGAAGTAATTTCATATTCAAATACAACATCATGCAGTCCTAATAACTCTACTGCATCTGTTCCAACCTTCGCATCTGGTTTTAGAATATAAATTCCAGATTCTGGGGCATCTTTATACATCTCTCTACTAGAACCTAATTCTTCAATAGAACACATCATTCCCTCAGATTCCACTCCGCGCAGCTTACCCTTTTTAATCTTAATCCCTTCTTCTGGAAGTGGCTCTCCATCATGTCCTCCTGCTACTTTTCCGCCATCTAATACAACAGGAACTTTATCATTTTCTTTTACATTAGAAGCTCCTGTCACAATCTGAATTTCTCTATCTCCTATATCTACTTGACAGATAATCAGTTTATCTGCATCTGGATGGCGTTCTATCTTTTTAATCTGTCCTACTACAATCTTTTCTAAGTTCTTATCTAAACATTCATATCCCTCTACTTTTGTACCAGAAAGCGTCATCGCATCTGTATATTCTTTCGCTGTCACTTCTAATTCTGGCACATATGCTTTAATCCATGATAATGGTGTATTCATGTTAATCCTCCATTTCTGCACATTTTTAAAGTGTAAATAATTTTTATATCATCTCTTATTTTTAAACTTGTTTTCTCATACTTTTACTTATTCTATCTTCATTTTTAGTCAAATCGGATATTCGCAATCCGCTTCGCTACTTGCTCATAACCTCATAGCTGCTATCGCAGCTTTTCCGTGGGAGTCTGCACTCCCACGGAAACAAGGAAGTCCCAACCCACCGCTTTCGCCTTGGCGGCTTAGAAGCGGGGGACTTCCTTGATGAGGTTAAAATTGTTTTAAAAATCTCACATCATTTTCATATAATAATCTCATATCATCAATTTCATATTTTAATAATGTGATTCTCTCTAATCCAACTCCAAAAGCAAAGCCAGAATATTCTTCTGGATCTATACCGCTCATCTCTAACACTCTAGGATGAACCATTCCACATCCGAGTATTTCTATCCAACCAGACCCTTTACACATACGACAGCCTTTTCCACCACATTTAAAACAAGTCACATCTACCTCTGCGCTCGGCTCTGTAAATGGAAAATGATGAGGGCGGAATTTCACTTTAGTCTGTGGTCCAAATAATTCTTTTGCAAATTCCTGTAGTGTCCCTTTTAAATCTGCAAAAGTGATATTTTTATCAATAACAAGTCCTTCTATCTGATGAAAACATGGAGAATGTGTAGCATCTACTTCATCTGAACGATATACTCTTCCCGGAGCTAAAATACGGATTGGCAGCTTTTTCTTTTCCATCATACGCACTTGAACAGGAGAAGTCTGTGTTCTCAATAAAATCTTGTCATCAATATAAAACGTATCCTGTTCATCTCTAGCTGGATGATTTTCTGGAATATTGAGCGCCTCAAAATTATAATACGCATATTCTACTTCTGGTCCTTCTACCACTTCATAGCCCATCCCTATAAAAATTCTCTCCACTTCTTCTAATGTGATCATATTTGGATGACGATGTCCGACATTATTTTTCTTTGCTGGCAGAGTGACATCAATCACTTCTAATTTGAGCTGCTCTTCTCTAGCGACCTGCATCAATTTCTTTTTGCTCTCTTCTAGCATATCCTCTATCGCCTGTCTTGCTTCATTCACCATCTGTCCAAACTTCGGGCGCTCCTCAGCTTTGATATCTTTCATACCTTTTAATAAAGAGGTGAGTTCTCCTTTTTTTCCTAAATAATTAATACGAATCTCATTCAATTTGTCTAATGCATTAGAAGCTTCAATCTGTTTTAATGCCTCCTCTTTGATTTGTTTCAATCTATTACTTTCCATAATGTTCTGCTACTCAAAATATGGACAAATATACCCATATTAAAATATTGTAAGTTCTTACGAACATTACTTACTGCTTCATCGTGTATGCTTTTGTGGTTACAAAACAACTCACTACTTACACGTTTTATACACTCCACAGTCGTAAATTCCCGACTAAGCCATCGGTACATACTTACAAATGCTTGATTATGCTGTTTTGTAAGTTTTTGCATCTCTCAGATTTAGACTTGCATTATAATCCCTGTCTGCATGATATCCGCATTCACAAATATATTCTCTGTCAGAAAGCTTTAGATTTTTCTTAACACATCCACATGCGTGACATATTTTGCTTGATGGATACCTTCTGTCTGCAACCCTTAATTCTATTCCTAATTCTTTGCATTTTGCTTCCAGTTTTCTTCTAAATCCGTAAAACTTTTGAGAAGCAACCGCTTTGGAGAGATGTCTGTTCTTCATCATACCTTTTACGTTCAAATCTTCAATCGTAATATAAGATGGTTTGGTTTTCACTATCCCTGCGATTGCCTTATTGATGTAATCTGTACGAATATGATCTATTCTATGATGAAGTTTTTGTACCTTTAAAACTTGTTTCTGGATATTTTGTCGAGTAGCATCTCCTTTCTTTTCTTTGTTGCATTTCTTTAAGTCTTCGTATTTTCTCGATAGACCACGCTGTGCTCTTTTTAATTGTTTCTCTAATTTATGGATTATTACCGTTTTATTGATATTTTTCTTTACGATACCATTGCTTATTACTGCAAATTCTTTTATGCCCAAATCAATCCCTAATCCAAAATCATTTAATTGTGGTTTCTCTGTTTCAGGTATATCAATTAAAACGGATACATAATACCTTCCTGCTTTCCAGGAAATCGTACCGCTTTTAATAGAATATCCTTGTTTTGTAGTCGGAATGTAGCCTTTTTCTTTTAATCTGACCCATCCAAGCGTAGGGATATTCACTCTGTGCCTTTCACAAAAACAATCCTTTGGATTATTCTTCACAAAGTACATTTTCACATCAGATTTTCCTTTTTTCTTAAATCCTGGAAATCCGCTCTGATGTTTAAAAAATCTTTGAAAAGCCTTATCTGCATTCATGATACTCTGTTTGACGGATTTGGAACTGACTTCTTTCATCCATAAATATTCTGGATTTTCTTTTAAATAAACATGGTTCAGCCATTTGTGAAACTCCATACCAGAAACAAATTTCTTTTCCGTTTCATAGATTTCCTTGTTATGAACAAGATAAAAATTATAAACAAATCTGCAAGTTCCGATTGTTTTATTTATCTGTGGTATTTGTTCCTGCGTTGGATTTATTTCCGTCTTGAAGCTCTTTAGCAATTTCTTCATCCTCCTTTATCTGATTTTTGTACTTTCTTAAACCATATAATCTACAGGAGAACACATATAAAATGGATATCATGTCTTGAACCAATTCTTCGTTTGGGGAAAGAGTTTCATTAGTTATAATCCTTATTTTTGTATGGAATTTTTCGCAAAATTTTTCAAACCAATCATATCCAAACCGAATAAATCTATCCTTACTTGAGATTACGATTGTTTTTATTTTATTCTCCATAATATCTTCAAGCAGTTTATTCCATTTTTTGCGATTGTAATTTCATCCACTTCCGAAATCTTCCATACATTGATTTACTATGATTCCTTTCACATTACAAAACTGTCTTAAAAAACCAACTTGATTTTTTAAATCATCTTTTTGATTTCTTGTTGAAACTCTCGTATAAACAACATCTCTTATATCACTCTCTGTCTGTATCCCTTGAAACTGTAGATACTGGTCATAAGTATAATATCTTCTATCAGTGGGAGTACGATTTGCTTTTAAAATTCCTTCTCTGTCCCAACGTTGTAATGTTTTGACTGATACACCCAATAATTCTGCAAAATCTTTTGGTTTATAATTTGTGATATTTGATGTGTTCATAGAAAAATCTCCTTCTATTTTATAAACACATTATATCCATATTTGAACATGTTTGTCTATATTTTTAATTACTTAACATTCCTCCTTTCTTTCGGAAAAGTCAAATATTAAAATTATTCTGTTACACTCTTTAGTCATACTCATTATAAACAAAATACACAAAAAAACTCCATCCCAAAAAGGGACGGAGTTCTCCGCGGTACCACCCAAATTTCTATCTTCATCTCTAGATTTTTCTGATAGACACTTAAATCTGTGTAACGTACAGAAACGGTGTTCTCTACTTGTTTCCATTCACGCTCGATAATTTCACAAAATATACTAAATGATACGATTGTGAAGATTGACCTTATGTCATTCGTTCAAAAACACAGCTCCAGTGGGAAATTCAACATTCTTTCTGAACCCGAAACGGCTTTCAGCCCAATGACCGTTCCTCTCTGCTGGAAAAAAGAGTATCTACTGACACCTTCATCGCTTTTTTCTTTCTATGTTTAATTATTCTAAACACATCTTTTTAATCTGTCAAGCTCTTTTTTATTTCTTTCAAAGTTAATTTTGCTTACTTTAATATCAAAGGGGGACGCTCCGGCAAGAACCTATTCCAATGAAGCCGCGCTTTCGCTCCGTTCCAGACGTAACGGTACTAAATTCGCTGAACCCTTGTGGGTTCGCTCATTAAGTGCCGACGTCTTCCAAGGGGCTTCTTTTGGAATCGCTCTTTATCTTAAGCTAGTTTGTTGGCGGTTTCAGCGAATATGAAATTCTTTACATTTTTAATAAATATCCTCATTTTATCTAAAAACCAGTAAGAATACTTGCGCCTTTAGTTATGTAAATAAATATTTTGCAAACGATTCCATATGTTGTTGTTGAAACTATAAAAATAGAATCTTGAAACATCTAAAAAATAATAATAGAGCAAGAATTGCCAAAAGCTGAAAAAAGTTTTGAAGTTAATCTAGATTCATATTAAAAAATTTTAAGCTGAATGTATGGTGTTAAATATCTTTTAATTAAATGACATTATTTCATAATTTAGATAATAAAATAGCTAAGGGAAAGAGTATTTTTATAGATTAACATAAAATAGCGAGAAATCATCTCTATAAATGGCGTGATGAATTGCAAAAACATATCTTACGACAGTGGTATACATAGAAAAATCAGAGTACCTTTCCATTGACAAGAAGTCAATCTTCACAATCGTATTCTGTTGCACTTCTTGAAATTACCAAGTGTGAATTGAAACAAGACAAAAAGATACAAAAAAGTGAAAATCAAAACAACAAAACAAATCTCGTTATGCTCTATAAACTTGCCCATAGCACGAACTAGCGGAGGAAAGTATACCCTTCCAAAAGAAGTCCCTTGGAAGACGTCGGCACTTAATGAGCGAACCCACAAGGGTTCGTGAATTTAGTACCGCTACGTCTGGAACGGAGCGAGAGCGCGGCTTTGTTGGAAGAGTATACTTTCCGGAGCGCCCCTCTTTGACACAGTATGTTTGTTATTTGTTTCAATGGTAATAAATAGATGAAAGAAACTTCTATAGATGCTTGCATTAGCTTATAACATATCTTATACTTACAGTTGGGTGAAAAAAGAAATTATTTTAGCATAGATTTTAAAAGTAACTGTTTGATAAAATAGATAGGAGGAAGACGAATGAATTTAAAAGGAAGAGATTTTTTAACATTAAAGGATTATACTCCAGAAGAGATTACATATCTTTTGGATTTAGCAGCAGATTTAAAAGAAAAAAAGAAAAAAGGAATTTTAGTGGATACTTTGCGTGGGAAAAATATAGCCCTGATCTTTGAGAAGACTTCTACAAGAACTCGTTGTGCTTTTGAGGTGGCTGCACATGATTTGGGCTTGGGAACAACTTATTTAGAGCCTACTACCTCACAGATAGGGAAAAAAGAGAGTATTGCGGATACTGCTAGAGTGTTGGGAGGAATGTATGAGGGGATTGAATATCGTGGATATGGGCAGGAGATTGTGGAAGAGATAGCCAAATATGCCGATGTGCCAGTGTGGAATGGTTTGACAAATGAGTATCATCCTACACAGATGTTAGCTGATCTGTTGACGATAAGAGAGAAGTTTGGACATTTGAAGGGACTGCATTTCACTTATATGGGAGATGCTCGCTATAATATGGGGAATTCTTTGATGGTGGCGTGTGCTAAAATGGGGATGCATTTTACGGCTGCTGCTCCTAATTCTTATTTTCCGAATAAGGATTTAGTGGCTTATTGTGAGGGAATTGCAAAGGAAACAGGCGCTACTATCACGTTGACAGAGGATGCGAAAGAAGCGGCGAGGGGAGCAGATGTTTTATATACAGATGTATGGGTATCTATGGGAGAGCCAGATGATGTATGGGAAAGCCGTATTAAAGAACTCACTCCTTATCGAATCACAAAGGAATTGATGTCGTTTGCTAATCCAAAAGCTATTTTTATGCACTGTCTTCCTGCTTTTCATGATTTAAAGACAAAGATAGGAGAAGAGATTTATCGTAAATTTGGTCTGACAGAAATGGAAGTGACAGATGAAGTTTTTGAATCAGAACAGTCTGTGGTGTTTGAGGAAGCAGAAAATAGAATGCACACGATTAAAGCAGTAATAGCGGCTACTTTAGGAGCGCGATAGAATGTATAGAAATGGAATGAGAAGAGATAGATTCCGTCAGGGAAGTTGGATATTAGAAACTTTAAATTTAGTGTTTAGTATTATTACTATTTTATTGGGGATTTTTATACTTTTGAATATAAATACAATGAAACAATGGCTTGCCGTTTTATTTTTGGCAGGAGCGAGTGTGAATTTATTAAATTCTATGCAGTCTTTTTACTATGGAAAAAGAGTGAGAGGAATGGGATTTTTAATCACAAGTTTTTTGATATTTGCATTTGGAGTGGCAAGTTATATCACGCTTTGGGTATAGGAAATGGGGCTAATGGAAAGAAAGAGATGAAGACAGAGATTTTACAGATTTTGAGAACTACAGAGGATTATGTATCGGGACAGGAGTTATGTGACAGACTAGGAGTGTCAAGAACGGCTGTTTGGAAGACGATAAATAAATTAAAAGAAGAGGGATATGAAATTGAGGCGATACAGAATAAGGGGTATCATTTGCTCTCTTATCCGGATATTGTTACAGAAAGTGAGATAAAAAGCCGTCTGGAAGCAGAATGGGCGGGGAATAGCATTGTATATGCAGAAGTGGTTGATTCTACGAATAATCTGGCGAAAAGGCTTGGGGAAGAAGGGAAGGCTCATGGAACTTTAGCGATTGCTGAGAAGCAAACGGCAGGGAAGGGAAGAAGGGGGAGGAGTTGGAGCGCTCCTCCTAGATTGGGTGTTTGGATGAGTTTGTTGCTCAGACCGAATTTAAAGCCTTCTTGTGCTTCTATGTTGACGTTAGTTTCTGGACTTTCTGTGACAAGAGCGATAGAAGAAGTAACAGGTTTGAAAATGCAGATTAAATGGCCCAATGATATTGTTTATGAAGGAAAGAAAATTTGTGGGATTTTGACGGAAATGAGTGCGGAGATGGAAGGGATTCATTATGTTGTAGTGGGGATCGGCATCAATGTGAATATAGAGGAATTTCCAGAAGAATTAAAACAAAAGGCTACTTCACTGAAGATCATCTGTGGGAAGAAGATAGATCGTGTGGCGATTGTGACCGCATTTTTAAAATATTTTGAAAGTGATTATTCTAAGTTTTTAAAGACAGAGGATTTAGAATTATTAAAGATGGATTATGAATATAGATTAGTTAATCTCAATCAAAAGGTGAATATATTAGATGGCAAGAAGGAATATACAGGGACAGCTATCGGCATTGAAAAAGATGGAGGACTTTTGGTAGAAAAAGAGGATAAAAATGTGGTGGCTGTAACTTCAGGAGAAGTTTCTGTGAGAGGAGTATATGGATATGTCTGAAGAGCAAAAGGTAGTATTGTGTTGTGCTAATTTTTATGAAAGGAAGTATTATCTGAATCCTGCATTTGAAAAACTCCCACAGAGCATAAAAGAAGAATTAAAGATTATGTGTGTGCTGTTTACTGAAGATGTGGGTGGTATTTTGGTCTTGGAATATAAAGAGGATGGAACGCTTTGTTTTCGAGTGGAAACAGAAGAGATGGATATTTTATATGATGAGATTGGAAGTGGACTTAAAATAAGACAGATTCAGCAGGAGAAAAGGCAATTATTAGAAGAATTAGAATTATTCTACAAGGTATTTTTTTTAAAACAGAAGATAGAATAAACAATAGCCAAAAAATATTTTTGGGTGAGAGATGAGAAAAAGAGAAAGAGAAATGGAGATGCCATGTTATTAGTTGTTGATGTAGGAAATACCAATATCACAGGAGGAATTTTTGAAGAGGAAGAATTAAAAGGAAGCTTTCGGATGACAACGAAAATTCCCAGAACTTCTGACGAATATGGGATTTTATTATGTAGTATGTTAGAGTATAGAGGGATAGCGATAGAAGAGATAGAAGCGGTGATGATCGCTTCTGTTGTGCCTGCTATTATGCATTCTTTTATCAATGGAGTCAAGAAATATTTAAAGATTGTGCCGCTGGAAGTAAAGCCCGGAACAAAAACAGGGATTAAGATTATGACTGCAAATCCATATGAGATAGGAGCGGATAGAATCGTAGATGCGGTGGGAGCGTTTGAGCTGTATGGAGGACCTGTTATTGTTATTGATTTTGGGACAGCCACTACGTATGATGTTATTTTAAAAGATGGAACTTTTACAGCAGGGATCACAGCACCGGGGATTCGCATCAGTGCAAAGGCATTGTGGGAAGATGCGGCGAAATTGCCAGAGATAGAGATTAAAAAACCAGAATCTATTTTGGCGAAAGAAACTATCAGCAGTATGCAGGCTGGATTAGTATATGGATATATTGGTCAGACGGAATATATTATTGATAAAATTAAAGAAGAGCTTCATATGCCAGATATAAAAACAGTGGCGACAGGCGGATTGGGAAAAATTATTGCAGATGAAACAAAGAAAATAGATATTTATGATGTGAATCTGACTCTGACGGGACTTCGACTTATTTATCAGAAGTGTAAAAAGAGGTGAGAGATGGAACGAAAGAAGCTTCAGATAGGGAATGTGACTTTAGAGAATAATTTGGTTTTAGCGCCTATGGCGGGAGTGACAGATTTGGCTTTTCGTCTACTTTGTAAGGAACAGGGTTGTGGATTGTTGTATACTGAAATGGTGAGTGCAAAGGCTATTCAGTATAAGAATAAAAATACTTTTGCGTTATTAGAGATAGATCCAAAAGAGCATCCGGTGGTGCTGCAGTTATTTGGGTCTGATCCGGAAATTATGAGTGAAACAGTGAAACAGTTAGAGGAAGGACCATATGATATATTTGATATCAATATGGGGTGTCCTGTTCCGAAAGTAGTAAATAATCAAGAAGGTTCTGCTTTGATGAAAAACCCGAAGTTAGCAGAGAAGATCGTGAGTGCTATGGTAAAGGCGGTGAAGAAGCCTATCACGGTGAAGATAAGAAAAGGTTTTTCTAGAGAAAGTGTGAATGCAGTGGAGATGGCAAAGATTTTGGAAGGAGCAGGAGCTGCGGCAGTCGCAATACATGGCAGAACGAGGGAGGAATATTATTCCGGAAAGGCGGATTGGGAGATAATCAGACAGATAAAAGAGGCAGTATCTATTCCTGTGATAGGGAATGGGGATATTGTTTCACCTGAAGCTGTAGAGGAGATGGTTAAAAGAACGGGGTGTGATGCGGTAATGATAGGCAGAGGGGCGAGGGGAAATCCTTGGATTTTTAAGCAGATCATGGAGTATCGGGAAACTGGACATTATCAAAAGAAGCCATCGGCTTTGCAGGTGAGGGATATGGTGTTAAAACATGCAAAATGGCAGTTAGATTATAAGGGGGAGTATATCGGGATTCGAGAGATGAGAAAACATGTCGCTTGGTATACAGCAGGTTATCCTTATTCTGCTACTTTGCGCAATAAGGTAAATGAGATAGAAAATATAAAAGAATTAGAAGCATTGATGGATGAATTTGTGAAGACGGCAGAAGGGAAAGAAGATATTTAGGATTCTTAAGATGTTTTAGAATATTGAGAAATAGGATGGCATATATTGGATAAGGATGAAAAGGAAGATATTAAAGGTTCACTGTAAACTAGCAATAAAAGGTCTGGATTGTATGTAATGGAAGATGTGAAAAAGACTTCTTATTTCCTTGACATGAATAGGGATATCGTTTATAATACTTTGAATGTAATGTCGGGAGAAAAGGTTAAAAAATTATCATTTTAAATATTTAGGAAGAAGGAAGGAAGTATTAAAATGGCTGAAAAGAAAAACATTTTAACTTATGCGGGATTGAAACAATTAGAGGAAGAACTTCAAGATTTAAAGGTTGTAAAGAGAAAAGAGGTTGCTCAAAAGATAAAAGAGGCGAGAGAGCAGGGAGACTTATCTGAGAATGCAGAATATGATGCTGCAAAGGATGAGCAGAGAGATATTGAAACTAGAATTGAAGAGTTAGAGAAGATTTTAAAGAATGCAGAAGTAGTAGTAGAAGATGAAATAGATTTGGATAAAATTAATATAGGCTGTAAGGTGAAAGTTTATGATTGTGAATTTGAAGAAGAGTTAGAATTTCAAATTGTGGGTTCTACAGAGGCAAATAGCTTACAGGGAAAGATTTCTAATGAATCTCCAGTGGGACAGGCTTTAATAGGCAAAAAGATGGGAGATTTAGTGGATGTGGAGTTGATAAATGGAACAGCTCAATATCGTGTGATGGATATTCAAAGAGTGATATAAAAAATAAGCCACAAAGGAGTGAAAAAAATGGCACAACAGCAGCAAAATGAAGAACAGGATATTAATCAGCTTTTAAAGGTGCGCAGGGAGAAATTAGCTACACTGCAGGAAGGCGGAAAAAATCCTTATGAAATTATGAAATATGATGTGACACATCACAGTAAAGAGATTATTGAAAATTTTGAGGAATTTGATAAGAAAAATGTTTCTATAGCAGGAAGAATGATGTCAAAGCGTGTGATGGGGAAGGCTTCTTTTTGTCATATACAGGATCTAGAGGGAAGAATCCAATGTTATGTGGCACGAGATAATATTGGAGAAGAAGCTTATGCAGAGTTTAAGAAATATGATGTGGGTGATATTGTAGGAGTGAAAGGAGAGGTATTTCAGACAAAAACAGGAGAAACTTCTATTCATACAACGGAAATTACATTACTTTCTAAAAGTTTACAAGTACTTCCAGAGAAATTTCATGGTCTTACGAATACAGATTTAAGATATCGTCAGAGATATGTGGATTTGATTATGAATCAGGAAGTGAAAGATACTTTTGTAAAGCGTTCCAAAATTATCAGTGAGATACGTAAATATTTGGATTCCCGCCATTTCATAGAAGTAGAAACGCCTGTTTTAGTGCCAAATGCAGGAGGCGCTGCTGCAAGACCATTTGATACTCACTATAACGCTTTAGATGAAGATGTACATTTAAGGATCTCATTGGAACTCTATTTGAAGAGATTGATTGTAGGCGGTTTGGAGAGAGTGTATGAGATCGGAAGGGTATTTAGAAATGAAGGATTGTCTGTCCGACATAATCCAGAGTTTACATTGTTAGAATTATATCAAGCCTATACAGATTATCATGGCATGATGAATTTAGCAGAGGATTTATATCGTACAGTGGCACAAAATGTATTAGGAACTATGGTTATTTCTTATGAAGGAGTGGAAATTGATCTATCTAAACCATTTGAGCGCTTGACGATGGTAGAGGCGGTGAAGAAATATACAGGGATTGATTTCAATGAGATTAAGACAGAACAAGAAGCGAAGGCTTTAGCAGATGAGCATCATGTGAAATATGAAGATAGACATAAAAAGGGAGATATTTTGAATCTTTTATTTGAAGAGTTTGTAGAGGAGAAATTGGTACAGCCTACTTTTATTATGGATCATCCAGTGGAAATCTCTCCTCTTGCGAAGAGAAAACCAGAGAATTCAGAGTATACAGAGAGATTTGAACTTTTTATTACATGTAGGGAGATGGCAAATGCATTTTCTGAATTGAATGATCCGATTGACCAGAGAAAGAGATTTGAGGCACAAGAAGAATTAAAACGCCAGGGAGATGAAGAGGCAAATAGTGTGGACGAAGACTTTTTAAATGCATTAGAACATGGTATGCCTCCTACAGGCGGGATCGGGATCGGAATTGATAGAATGGTGATGTTACTTACAGATTCGGCTGCAATTCGAGATGTATTGTTGTTCCCGACGATGAAGTCATTAGACAAATAAAGCCAGTATTTATAAGGATTGAGAGCCTATTATTAAGCCACTACAACAAAAGTGCAACAAACTATATATGAATAATATGGAATAATATTTCAATATACGTTCAAAGTTGCACTAGCCCAATTAGATATTGTATGTTTAAGGACATTTTTTCTAAAAGAAATTTTAGAGAAATGTCCTTTTTTGTTATGGTCAGATTCCAGAATTAAAGAAACAAAATTTCAAAATTATTGTGAGGATAGTTAGGATGGATATGAAAAAAAAAGAAGAAATTATACTTGTGCCAACTAAGAAGTGTTATGCTCATAGTTATTTGATGCCAAAAGAATGTGAAAATATATTTATAGACAGTGTGGTAAGCAATGGTTTTATTATGCCTCTTATTGCAAGAGAGCAAGGAGTAAATTATGAAGTTTATTCTGGAAGAAAAAGGCTACTTGCAGCACATCTAGCTGAGATAGAATTTGTTCCTATTATAAAAAGAAATTTAAATGATAATGAAACAAAAGTTATTATAATAGAATCTACTTTAAATCAGCGAGGAGTGGATAGCTTAAAATATTCGGAATTAGCTATGTTAATCACAGAATATTATTCGAGAGTAAAAGCGCAAGGAAAAAGGACAGATTTATTGAATGAAGTTAGAAAAATATTAAATGATTTTGAAGAGCAAGTAACTTTTCGCCCAGTGGGCGAAAAGTTAAATAGTTGTAAAGAAAGTGGATATAAATTTAGTATGTCTGCCAGAAATATAAGTAGGTATTTAAGGGTATACAAATTAATAAACAAATTACAACAAGCCCTAGATGATAATTTGATAGCTTTAAGAACAGCTGTTGAATTATCATATATTAATTATGAGTTACAAGAATATATTACTACGTTAATATATGATAAATCTGTCAAGGTAACATATAATCACGCAGTAATATTTAGATATAAGCAAGTACATAATACTTTATCTAAAGAAGTCATTGATAAGTGTTTATTTATGGGAGATAAAGTTTTTTGTAATAGAGAGGGGTTTAGTGCAATGAAAGGAATATACAAGAAATATGGCTTATTTGCATATAAGGAAGAAGAAATAGAAAGGATAGTAGATCAGGCATTAGGACTATATTTTAAAAATATTACAAAAGTTAATTGGATGTAACGAATAATTATATAAAATTACATTTTGTAAGTTATCATTTAATAAAAATGGAGGTAGGTTATAATGTGTAATTTGTATGGTTATGTAAAGTGTTATGATACCTTAAAACAAGAATATGTTTTAGTTCCTGTAGAAGTTGAACTGGAAATTTATTTGAAGCAGAGTCACTGGAAAGAAGATATGCAAAATAGAAGATATTCTAAAAGAACAACAGTTTATGATTATTTAGTTCCAAAACAAGAGGAAATAGAGAATGAAAAAAACAATTTAATAAATGATATAATTAGACAATACGAAATAGAATGTTTAAAAGAGGAAATAGATAAATTAGATGAAAAATATAAAAAAATTATAAGATTAGTTTATTATAAGGAATTAACACTTACTGCTGCTGCAAAAGAATTAGGGATAAGTACTTCTTATATGAGTAGACTAGTAAAGAAAGTAAACCAAATATTAAAGAAAGCTTTGGAAGAACATAAAATAGATGAGTAAAATGAAAATAACTTAATAAGAATTCCATATATAACTGAAAGTATAAAATAAATACGTTAAACTTTATATCATTAAGGAGGAAAGAAACATGGACGGTTTTTATTCAGTAGGTGCAATCATTACAGACATGGGTGATATTACAGAGCTTATCGCAAAAGAAAGTGGAGATGGGGCATATGATTTATATTACAATAATGACCCTTATGGTATTATTAATTTTTATGGTTTTAGAGATTTGCGGTTTAAACCAATTGAAACAGAGTGTACAATAGCTGTAAATGAAGGAAGCGTGCTAAAAAATAATTCTGAAGAATATATTTACGCAGTAGAAGCCCTCAAAAGGAAATTACGTGGGGAGGCAGTAGGAATTGCATTTTTAGAAGATGGTTTTTTAATTATTAAGGATGCAGAATATTTTACAGCAGTTATTCAGCCTATTAGACTAGGAGAGAGGGAAGAAATAGAATATAAGCAGTTTATTGATGTTTCAGAAGTCGATGATATGTCAAGTGATTTAGAAGAGCTATGTGATATATTTAATCTTTGTTAAGGAGAATTAAACTATGTTCCACTACCTAGAAAAAGATAATACATTAGTGATAAGTAAAATACCTATAAATGAGCCAAATACGATATATCAACAGACAGATATGTATAATTCATATCAAAATTACATAAATCATGGCTTACTTGAGGATATAAAGACTTATATTATAGTAGAATTAGATAAAATTGTTCATCCTATAGAAACAGTGGAAGAGAAGAGAATAATGCAAGTGAAAGAAGAAAAAAGTTATGTACGATATGATAAAACTTCTTCCTATCAAGGAGATGAATATAATTCTGCTTTCCTATCTCTCTCCCTTCCCTGGTGTAGGGAAGGTACAACTCCTTTTTGTGCTTTTAAAATCCCCTATATGGATAAATCTGGTGTAATTTATAAAAATGGAAAGCAATATGCTTTAATTTCAGAGTTAGTACAAGATGATGATATTACTTTCTCTAATAATGAATTAAAGATTATTACAAAGAAGGGATGTTTTATAAAGTTTAAAGAGGCAAATAAAGGAAGTATTTTAGAATATCGCAAAAAAAATTATTCATCTTTAAGCATAATGTACGCTTTAGCTAAAAAGGAAGGTTTAGATGGGGAAAAACTTTTTTCTATGTTGCGTTCTGTAGATATTGTAAATTTCTATAATAAAGAAAGTAAATTTAAAATTGATTTAGAATATAGTTCGGATAAAATAGAAGAAGCGGGAATATTGAATGCATTTTATAGCGATGCCTATAGCCTAGTTAAAGTTAGAGATAAAATGAATAAAGTTTTATCTATTGATAGAGCTGTAGGTAAAACTTTAGCGCGACCTATTACATTAGAACATGCAGAGATTATACCAAAAGAAACCATTATCACATCTGCTATATTAAAGAAGATAAAATATCACAGAATAAATGAAGTATATGTTTTAAATGTACCCAATATGACAGGAGCATTTCTTGCAAGAGGTATAGAAATATCATCTTTTAGAAAAGGGACAGAAATACTTCCTCAGATGGAACATTTATTTTTCAACTATGAGGGTTTCTATTTAGATAGAGATGTAACTTTACCGGTTTCTTTTGCAATTGATGTAGGAACTCAAGTTACCAAACCATTACTAGAGGTTTTAGCATATAATGGCATAAATGAAGTATATGTAAAGTATAACGAAAATAGTGATAAAGAAATATATGTACCATTTGAATTAGAAATTATAGGAAATAGACATTTTAAGGAATGTGATATTGGACTTAGTAAGAAGGAATCGTATGTATATATTGATGAAGAGGGAAATATTAGTGAACCAAAGGAGTTTATAACAACTTATGACATACTTTCTATGATTTCTTTATTTAATAGACTTGTTAAAAATTATGATTTAGAAGTAATTGCAAGTCGGGATGTTGGTTTGCGTAAGAAGGTAAATATGGCAGAAGAATTATTTCATAAAGCCTTTGTATTAACAGCACCAGAGTTTATAAAGTTATTCAAGAAGACATTCACAAATATGTATAATAACTCAAAGGAAGATTTTAATAAGCCAGATAAGATGGAAGCAAAATTCTTTTTCTTAGCTGAAAAATGGTGGTCTAATCTTATGCTTAAACTTAAAGTTATACAAAGTGTGGATAGAACAAATCCGGTTTCTTATTATTCATCACTTTCTAAAGTGAACACTATTTTAGAAGATAGCAATGCTATAGCAGAAACTATGCGTTGGCTTTCTATGGGACATTATGGTAGATTATGCCCTTATGAGATACCAGCAGGAAAAAAGTTAGGAGTTGTTAATAATAAAGCAATTAAATGTAAAATCGAAGATGGTATTATGAAAACTCCATATTATGAAGTAAAACATGTAGAGAATGAGTCTTATATAACGAATAGTATCATTTATTTAACAGTAGAAGAAGAAGAGAATTACAAAATTGCAGATATTACATCATTACATGTGAATGAAGAAGGAAAGATATTAAATAAAAATCGTGTTCTAGCAAGAACACCAACAACTTCAGGATTAGAAAAGATGAGTGTATCGCATGTTGATATCTTAAAAATAGACTTAGTTAATATTGATCCTCAACAAAGTATATCATTAGCGTGTTCGACTATACCTTTTCAGGGAGCAGATGATTCTGCTCGTGTTACATTTGAAATTTCGATGGCAAAACAAGCAAAAGGTTTACTTAATCCAGAAGTACCAATAGTATTAACCTCTGCATTCCTTGATATTCCAAGACAGTCCCCCTATTTTATGATACAGGCGGAGTATGATGGAGAAATAATAGATATTGTAAATGGGATGATTACAGTATATTATTATAAACTCAATGATGTACAATCTTATATCTTCAAACAAAAGGAATTTTCAAATACTTCTGTAATAATTAGAAAAGTTGAGGTAGAACAAGGACAACATGTAAAAGCAGGTGATGTTTTAGTTTCATCTAACTATATAAAAGAGGGATTTTTAGCAACAGGGGTAAATGCCTTAGTCTGTTATATACCAGAAGGATATAATTATGAAGATGGTGTATTTGCAAGTAATAGATTAAAACATAAACTCACTTCTTATGGTGCAAATTATGAATCAGAACCGATTCCAAGAGTATATATGAATACAACAGTAAGTATTATTAATAAATTTAATTATCAAAAACCTAATAATGTTATTTATACGACAACACATTTAACTAATAGTAAGTTTATAAAACGAGCTATAAAATCAAGAAAATTAAAAGGTTTTATGGTAGATGTCACAAAGGAAGTAGACAAGTACTCTAAGAAAGATAAAGAAACAACAGCTTATGCGGTATCTTTTGATTATGTAAAACAAGGAGATAAGATTGCAAATAGACATGGTAATAAGGGCGTTACTCCTGAATTGCGTTCGAACACAGAGATGCCAATGTTTAAAAATGGGGAATTTGTAGATTTATGTTATAATCCAGCAGGTGTTTCCTCACGTATGAATATAGGTCAAATTTTAGAATGTAATCTCGGATTAGCAGGATATATTTTAGGTGTTAGAATGAGGAGTGATTCTTTTAATGGTGCATCAGTAGAAGAGATAAAAATGTTACTCTCTTATGCATGGCATTTAGCAAATGAAGATGATGTAGATTATGTTAATAAACAGTTTTCCGAGCTACCAATAGAATTTAAGGAAGTATGTATAAAGAATTTAACATGGATAAGAACATGGAAAGGTTCTTTCAATGAGGATGGAACAGCATGGATGCTTAATCCAAGGACGGGTAAATATTTTGAAACACCTGTTGTAGTAGGCATCAATTATATCTATAAATTAGTTCATGAAGTTACAAAGAAAACACATGCAAGAGGTGGATTTGCAACAGAGCCTTATATTGAGAAGACTAGTGCCCCTACACATGGTTCTTCAAAACTAGGAGGTCAGAGATTTGGGGAAATGGAGATAGATGCATTATCTGCATATGGAGTGTCTGCTTTTATTCAGGAATTAATGAATGGCAGAGGTGATAATCCAGTAGCTAGAAATAATTTAACAGTAAAGGCAATGCATAAAGGAAATAATTATATGCTTGATGAAAAAACAGGAATAAGAAGAAGTACAGAAGAATTTGTTAATCGAATGGAAGCGTTAGGTGTAAAGATAGAATTTGAAGAAGAGCTTCCTAATAATACAAAGATAGAAAATGCAAAGCGTATTACTTATACAGCTAAAAAACTTATTACAACAACAAATGTTGGAAAACGGAAAGATAATCAGGAATTAAAGAGTTTTGATGCATTTTCAAAGTCCCTAATTGAATAAAAGATATTAGAAAAAGGAGTATGTTAGATAAGGGTACATACTCTTCTATTGTGAAAGGAGATAAACTCTATGATGGGAAAAACACATAAAACAATAGGTATTATAACAGGTTTAGCATTTTCTATATATGGTGTATTATCAGGAAATTCACTTTATACATTAGCCTTAGTAACTGCTCCATTAGGAGCAATGCTACCAGATATTGATCATAATAGTACAAAATTAGGAAGAGCAAGAAAAGCTATATTTGGATTAATTGAGAAGGCTGTATTATTGTCTATAGTCATTGCTTTTCTACTTTTTATTATGATAGGTTTTAGTCAAGGGCTTATCTTTATCTATATGGTTAAAGCAATTTTTATAATAATACCAATTATAGTATGTGTTATTTGTTCGCAAAGCGAGTGGGCTAGAAAAAAGTTTAAATTTTTCATAAAACATAGAGGAATTATGCATACCCTAATAGTACCATTAACAATACTAATTGGTGCAAAAATGAATTCTTATCAGGTAATGAATATTTTGCTATTAGGATTAGCAGCAGGTTATTTATCTCATTTAGTAGCAGATTGCTTAACACATGATGGATGTCCTATCTTATACCCTTTAAGTAAAACATCTATTCACTTAATGAATATAAAAACAAATACAGTAAAAGAGTATATAGTAGCTTTTTTATTATCAGGAGGAATTATATGCATACCGTTCTTGCTACCGCATTAAGTAATTGTGAAATAAAAAATGGAGTATTATATGTACCTGATTTGAATACAGAACAAATTATATTATTAAATAATGAATTAAGAATAGCTTTACTTGAAAACAAAATTCCGCATTATCGTGTAGTAGGAGTAAATATTCATGTAAGTGGTTATGTGATAGATATTGATTATATAACAAAACCGAGCGGAGTTAGTAAAAGTTATACAGAGATTTTATGTGCTTTTAATGATTTAGTATTTTCTAAGGGCGGCGGAGAGCCAGATATAAATGCAGGTTCTTTAGAAGGAGATAGTTTAGGGTTTATTAGAGCTATTGAAAAAGAGATAACATCTTCGAATAAATCTTTATATTATAGTGGAGAAGGAATTTCTAGTATAGCAGAGGCATTAGTAGAGGATATAGATATTATAAAATTCTCTACAAGTGGAAAGCAATTAAAATTAGTTATTAAACGTGATATAGGTATTATAGATTTTACGGATAAATGGACAATATGTAAACATGATTATAAACCAGTACGAGCTGTTTATGATTTAAATAATATTTTTTGTGTTATGCTTCCAAAACAAGGAGATAAGGAAATTCACTTAGTTTATAAAAAGAAAATAAATGAGAAAGTTTTAGAAAAGATATTGCAAGATTTCGGAAAAGACTTTACACAATAAATGGAGGTATCTATGGGAGTAAAAATAAGACCTGTAAGTGAAGATGACATTAAAGAAACTTATGGTGAAGTAAAACATTTAATGAATACTGCAAGCTTAATGGGAGAGCTATCTGTTGAAAGTCCAGTTATATTCGGGGATAAGAATACTAATAGAAGTACAGATACAGAGAATATAGGGATTTATAATAGACGAGGGTATATAAAATTTACAATACCTGTTTTAAATTTTTTCTTAGCAGGAAAAGATGCAAAGGTAATGGCTAAACTTCTTAATAATAGATTTGTGAAAGATATTGCTGAGGGAAGATATATGTTCAATAAGTCTACAGGTCAAATATTTGATGCAAATAATATAGACGTATCAGTAAAATATACATCAGATATTTTAGTAGGTGGCGACTATCTCCTTTATTTAATTGATAAATTAGATGTAGAGGAAGCAATAATAAAAATATTAGAAAGCTATCTTAAGGAATGTTTGCCTATAGAAAAAAGAAATAAAAACGAAATAGTGTTAAGCAAATATGGATATATTTGTAAAGGAGAAGGAAGAGTTTGGATTATTGATGAATATTATTTTGAACCATTTATGAGAAATGATCTAGTGGAAGAATTAGAAGAAGCAATAGATGCTTTCAGAGAACAAATGGTAGATGGTTATATGAACAGATTAGTTTTACTTTTAGGAGTACGTAATCAGAAAGATAAGTTAAAAAATCAAGTTATGAAAAATATGATAGTGCTTCCAATAGGGTATCGTCCAACGATAGATAGAAAAAAGGATCAACTTACAAAAGTCTATAATAGAATTGTTAAATGCAATAGTGATTTAAGAAATTTATTGATATACTCAAATGCGACTATCGAGGACATTAGGATTATATATAAGGATTTAGTATCTGAAGTAAAAACAGCTACAATAGAAAATATTACAACTTATGATAAACAATATAAACCTATTTTAGAAGTGCTAAAAGGAAAAACAGGTTTAATCAGAGATAGAATGCATGGTGTTAGAGTAGATTATTCGGGACGCTCTGTTATTATTGTAGATCCTAATATGTCAATTGATACTATTGGAGTTCCTAAAACAATGGCAGTAAAACTTATGGAATTAGAAATAATTCAGAATTGGAAAACGAAATCAGAGAACAAGAGTGAAGCTATTAATACGAATAATGGACTATTAAGAGAAATAAAGGCAGAGGAATTATTAGAAGGGCACTATGTAGTAATTGGGAGGCAACCTACTCTTTATTATTTAGGGATAAAAGCATTTAAAGTGAAAATCGTAGATGGCGATGCTATAGTATTAAATCCACTTTGTACACCATCGTTTAATGCAGATTTTGATGGAGATCAGATGCATGTGGAAGTTCCTATCACAAAAGAAGCAAAGAGAGAGGTTGCTAGGCTGATGGCATCGACAAATAACTTATTTTTATCTAGAAATGGTGATTGTCATATTGGTCCAAGACAGGAAATATTATATGGGTTGTGGAAGACAATTTGTGCTGAAAAGGAGGAACGCTCTAAAACATATAATTTCTTGAACAATGCTACCTCATATGCAGAAATCTTAGATAAAGTTTGCATACAAGAAATAAACATTTATGATGAGATTACGATTAGTGAAAAAACAGAAGTAGCAGGGATAATTGCAATTAGAGCTATATTAGGCGAAAAGTATAAAACTTGGATAAATAATACAAGAGAAAAAGTATTGGAATCAAATAAAAGATACAAAGGATGTTTAGAAGGATTATTTAAAAACCTTTTAAAAGAAATAGCAATAAGGGATGTAGATGAATTTATAAAAATTGTAAATAATTTAACAAGATTAGGATTTGCAATTGCAAATATTTTTCCTCCTAATATTTCTATCCTTAATTATCCAGATACTTCCAACTTAATTGATGAATTTGACGAGAGAATAAAGGAACGAGAAGAATATTATAATATGGGGTTTGAAACAGAAGAAGCTTTTACATCTTTTTATGATAAAGAATATGCAGATTTAGAAGAAAGTATTCAAAAAGCTTTGAAAGCAGGGTTAGGGAAAACAAATGGTTATTTAGATATGGTCATTTCTGGAGCTAGAGGTTCTATGTCAAATATTATTCAATTATTTGGCATGAAAGGAAGAGTTATGAAAAATGAAAGTGAAGCCTTTAATGCTATTCTTAAACACCCATTAGCAGCTCAACTGACAGGACTAGAACATTTTGTTACTGCTTATGGTTCAAGACAAGGTTTAGTTGATAAAACAGTTTCTACCTACGAACCAGGCTATTTATATCGAAAAATGTCCCATACGACAGCACCTATGTATATAACATCAGAGGATTGTGAAACAACAGAGGGATTATTCTTAGATTATGACTTTATGAAGCAATTTATTCCACATCATTTATTTTCAGAGTTGGAAACATATAATAACCATTTAGTGAGAGATTACACAGTGAAACTTTTAGTGGGAAGATATATTGTAGGGATAGATAGCCAGATTTTAACAGAGGAAGAGGCTGTTGATATTTATAATGAATACATCGCGTCAGTTGAGAACGGAAAATTTAAGAAGAAATTAGGAATTAAATTGCGTTCTCCTATTACTTGTAAAAACCCTTGCTGTGTGAAATGTTATGGAAGGGATTTAGTAACAAATACAAAAGCGATTAAGGGATTGCCTATAGGTTATATTGCTGCTCAATCTATTGGTGAACCAGGTACACAGCTTACAATGAAAAATTTTCAGTCTGGTGGAGTAGCAGGTATTACAAATTTAACTTCTTCTTTCGATAAAATGTCAGACTATTTACATATTTATGATCTGAAAAAGAATAAAGCCTCTAAGCCTATTTCCTATGATTATATTGCGCCTGTATCTGGTAATATACAAACCATATCACGAGGAGATGGGACAAAAGAGTTAAAAATCATGTCACCTGACAAAAATGGAAATATAGTAAATAAATTAAGATCGAAAGTTATTTTATATGAAAACGTACAATTAAAGGATTATGTTAAAGTAGGAGATTCTATTCAAACAATACAAGGAGATTTAAGTATTAGAGAATTATTGAAGTATCGTACTACAGAATATGCCCAAAAATATCTTACATTAATGTTATATGATATTTTCCAAAAAGAAGTATATGTAAATTTAAAGCATTTTGAAGTACTAGTAGCCTCTATGACTTTTTATTTATGTGTAAAAGGAAATAGTTATTTTAAAGTTGGCAGTTATTACACAGTCCAAGAATATAGAAATAACAAAAAACAGGGATGTAAGTTTAAAAAGACACTAAAGGGTATTTCAGATGTTCCATTATATCGCACAGATTTATTTTCAACTATATTTATGGAAGATATTGCAAAGGGAATTCAACGTTCTATTATCACATCTGGTTATGATACATTAACGAATCCTTTAATTAGAACTGCCTTTGGTTTAAATTTAGGAATTGGTTCAGATATAGAGGGTTACTTAGAAAAGAGAGGGAGAATGTAAATGTATAAGGATATTTTATGCTTATCATATACACAAGTAAGGAAAAAGTTTCCAGAGTTTGAAAGTATAAACAGTGTACGAAAGGTTGTCACATTTAAAAACACATATGAATTAGATACTTATGCGAATGACTCAGATATTATAGCGTATTATGATGTTATTGGAGATTCCACTCCTTTATTATTAATAGAGAGGCAACTGAAATCAAAAGTGAGAATATCGAAAATAAAGCTAATTATAAAGAGATTTAATAAGGAAAACAAAGAATATATTGCAAGCTTTCATATAAGCAATAATAAAAAATATATAGATATTACAATAGTAAAAAGAAATATTTATGAAAGCCTCATGGAGGTTCAAGCATGAAAAAAAAAGTATTTATAATTATCATATCTATTTTCCTATTATATTATAACACCAATATATTTGTAGAAGCAGATGAAACAATAGGAGAAGAAACAGCAAATGATCTATTTCAATTATATAATAGAGAAACTTTAAAAGGAATTCATGAATTGAAGCAGAAGTATGAACAAGCAGTGACAGAATATAATGCTATTTATAGCACAGTACTGTCAGGAGAGTTATTTAATGAGATGTATGACACAGCAGAAAGTTATCAAAAAAGTCAAGTGGTAGAAATAGATAATAAAGTTTCAGAATTAATGTGGACGAATCAAAATATTGTAAGAAGTATTAAAGATAATTTTTATAGTGATTTTGAAAATTTAGTAAAAGCTGATTTAGATTTTAAAATTAATAAGGAAGAAATTAATAGGTTGTTAGAAGAAAAGGATAAGTTTTCACTTACATCTAAAAAGAACATCGATTATGACCAATTAGATGTTCTTGAGAAGGAAATCAATTCACTGAAATCTGATTATGATGATTCTGTAGATGTAGCAGTTCTTGGAAATGTACTCCATATAAAGTACCCGTTAGCAGCAGAATCTTGGGTTACATCAAAATATGGAAGCCGATTAGATCCAATGAACCCTACAGCCATTCGATTTCATTCTGGTTTGGACTTACGTGCATCTATGAATACAGAGGTTCTATCATTATTTAATGGTGTAGTATCAGATGTAGGTTATGGTACAGCAGGAGGAAATTATGTGAAAGTAGATCATGGAAATGGTATTATAAGTTATTATTGTCATTTAAACGAAGCCAAATGTAGTATTGGGCAAAAGGTTAGTCAATACGAAGTGATTGCATTATCTGGTAATTCAGGTTCAAGAACTACAGGACCACATTTACATTTAGGATTATATATCAATGGAAACTCCGTAGATCCTGAAGTTTTGTTTAGAGGTGATTAAATGAAAAAATTATCAAGGAATATTTATGTAAGTGGTAATGTGGTATACAAGAAAAAGTCTAAAATATATTTAGAACTTCCTAAGAATTACAAGGTAAAGTATTACTTATATAATATGGAGAATGAGATATACATTGGTGTAATTAAGAAGATTCATAGATGGTGGATTGTAATTATTCTAATAGGTATTATGTTAAATATTTATTTGTATATAGGACAGACAAGTTATACAGAATACTTAAATATACCAGATAAAATGTATTGTTCCAATGGAATTATTGAATTAAATATAGTAAATAGAAGCGAAAGTGAAAAAACAATTAGTATCAATCTATATAATAATGAAGATAAGAAAGTGATAGAAACAGTTTATCTTGATATAGGAGCTTCTATTGGTAATGTAGAACTGATAGAAGAGTTACCGAGAGGCTCTTATATATTTACATTAAAATGTAGTATTGAAACTGTTCCTATTCCAAAAACAAAAGAAGTACAAATATTGATTATTTCAGAATAGGAGGCGAAATATGTGACACTGTTAGAAAAGTATATAATAGCACGGTGGTGTTATGCGATAGGAGAAGACTTTATATCCGATATGGAATATCGAGGTATCGAAGATATTTTAAAAAAAGAAGAACCAGAAAATGAATATATAAATCGTTCTTGGTCAGATGACCCATGTCCAGTAGAACTTCTAAGAAAGTACAATATGTTACATCTTATTAGAAATGTAGAGTTTATTCACAAATCAGAAAGTATCCCATCTATAAACAGTGAAGAAAAATATAAAGAAAGATATTTTGATTTATCAAAGAAAACAAGAGTTTCTTATAAGATAGATGGATGGAATACACAAGTGAATTATTATAATGGTGAGCCAATTTCTGCCAATACAAGAGGTCGTTCAGGAAATTTTTTAAATGCTGATGTTGTTATGAAATTAGTTCCACAGAAAATACCTATTATGGGAAAAGTAAAAGTAACAGGTGAAGTATCTATTCCAAAAAATAAATGGAAAGATTATCAACTGATAACAGGAAACTCTGCACAGCGTAATTCTGTAGCAACTGCTTTAGCTAGAAAGGATGCAGAATATTTATCTATACTTGCATTTCATATTCAAGCAGATAATAAAGAGTTAGATATCGATAGATATAAAATATTAACAGAATTAGGATTTAAAACTCCATTATTTATGTGGGTTGATAATTTTTATAAGTTAGAAAAAGCAATAAATCTTATGGGAAAAAGAGATAAATTTTATAATTATCTTACAGATGGATTAGTTATAGAAGATGGTGATAGTCAATTAGCAGTAAGGATACGAAATTGGGAAGAAAAGTGTCTTATGTCTTATGTAATAGGCTATACAGAAAATAGGGGTTCTTATGGTGATGCCATAGTAGTCGATATTGAACCTATTTTAGTGGATGGGGATAGACGAACAAAAGTGAATGTAACAAACTTACAGTGTATTATAGATAATAATTTAAAAATTGGTTCTCCTATTGCATTTGATATTCGTTCAGCAGTTGGATGTGTTCTTAACACTACTAAAACAAAAGAACTACAAGATAAGTATGATGGAAGATGGGAAATATATAAACAGGAAATAGATGAATAGAGTGTATAAAAATAAAAAGAGAGAAACTTTAGAAATTTAAAACAGATAGATAAAATCAAAAAACAATAATATAAAGTGTTTAGAGAAAATAAAGTAGTATTTACTAAAAGTATATACAAGTAATATTAAAAAGAAAGGGATAAGATATGATTTTTGGGATAGATTTAGGAACTACTAATTCATTAATTGGTATTGGAGATACTTTACTGACAGGTTTAGTGTCTTCTAATGTAGATGTATCAAAAAAGAAACAAGTAAAGCGAGATATTGTTATGGATAGTGTTGTGTCTTCTTATAAAACAGATATGTCAATGGGAACAGAAGGACAACTAGCAATTCAATGTTCTGCAATTGTGTTAAACGAACTGGCAAGACTTGGTGAAAGAAGATATGGAGAAAGAGTAGAAGAAGTAGTAATATCTGTGCCAGCTTATTTTTCTACATCACAAAGAGAAGCCGTTTATAAAGCGGCTGAGATTGCAGGTCTTACAGTCAGAGGTTTAATTAATGAACCAACTGCTGCCGCTCTTTATTTATGTCACGATATTAAAGATTTAATTGTAGTATATGATTTGGGAGGAGGTACATTTGATGTATCCATTGTTGATAGTAGAACTGGTACATATTCTGTAATTGCTACAGATGGAATTGTATTGGGAGGGGATGATTTGGATACAGCTATAGTAAATGATGCTATTACAGAATGTAAGATACCCATAAGATTTCGTTCTAAGCAAAATATAAAGCAGATATGTAATAAAATACGATTAGCAAAAGAGGAAATTCAAAAAACTAGGACAAGTGTTTACGTTGATTTAAGTGGGTATAATGCAATAAAAGGTTATATATTAACAGAAGAGAGGTATAGAAAATTAATAAAGGAAGTATTTGGAAAAACAATTCATATGACAAATTTTATTATCAATAAAAATATACCTTCTTGTGAAACACCCAAGATAGTATTTGTTGGAGGGTCTTCTAATTGTCCTTATTTAAAAGAAATACTTAAAGAAGAAATAGAAATAGAAGAAATAGAAAGCAATATAAATCCTGATTTAATTGTGGCAAAGGGTGTCGCTATATATGCAGAACTGATGAATGAAGGAAAAGTAAAAGGGTTTATAGAAGATGTAACAAAACGCCTTTGTATAGAAGAGGCTAGTGGTAAAAGTATCACAATTATTGAAAGTAACACAATTATTCCTTGTAAAAGTACTATTACTGTGAGTAATTCCGAAGATTGCGATACATTGAGATTAAAACTGTATCAAGGAGATTCTATTGTAGCAAGAAATAACAGTTATATTGGCACACTTGTCTATGATTATGGGCGAGTGGTCAATACAAAAGACGGAGTAGTAGAAGTAACGGTTGAGGTTTCTAATGATGGAATTATCTTATTATCTGCAAATGAAATTTTATTTGGAGAAGAATATGCACAGAAAATTACATTGACAGCGAGGTAAGAAATATGTCAGGAAATAGAGATAAAAAAGGAATATATTTTATTATAGCAATTATTATAACTATTACACTTTTTTTCAGTAAAGAAATAACACTTAAAATGATAAAAAATAGACCTTCACAAATAGGTGTAATCTATGAGTTATTTGATAAATAAAAAGAGAGGAGAATTATGCTAGTAGGAAAGAGTGATGTAGCTATACAAGAACTAGAACGTAGAGTAAAAGATGTAGAAGAATTTAAAAAATATTGTGATTCTTTAGTACCAGAGGAATTTAAACATATTTCTGCCATACGGAATAATCAAAGATATATATGTTGCTTAATTTTAAGAACCTCAAAATGTATTCCATGGAATATAAAATTATCATGTATTAATCGTGTTATGCAAGATATACAAATTGTTGGTTATACAGACATGCTTATTGAAGTAGATATACTTTTAGGAATGATAGATAAAGAAAGGGTAAATAAGATGTGGAGGGATGAGGAATTTAAATGAGTTCTGTAAGAAGTATTGAAAAAGAGTGTAATAAAATGATGAAACTTTGTGATAGCTTAGAAAGGATAGATATTTATTATGCTAAGACAGAATTGGAGGAAAAGTTAAATCTTCTACTTTATGCATATGCAAAAGAAACGGATTACAATGAATACGAGATTAGGAATTTAAAAGAAGAAGTAGAACATGCAGCAATAAAATTAGAGTATATTTTAAGTAGCTTAGACCAAGATTTGCATAATAGATATAACGATAGAATTTGGGTATGTCACACGTTTAATAAAATTTATGAGTTAATTCATATAACAAAAAGTATATCAGAATTAGGAAATCTTATTTGGGATTATGCACAAATGGATAAAATGTTACATGCCAGTAAGAGATTATTATTTGAATTAACCCAAGAACAGAGAGAATTAATTCAAATTATTCAGGACAGATACAAAAATAAATAGATTTGCCTAAAATCAGAAAAAGTTTATACAAAATGGAAAAGGAGAAAAGTGTGAAGAAAAGTATTACATATAATGTATGGTTTATAATAACTGTAATATGGTTACTATACATAACGGTAGATTATCCCAATAGTTTATTATCCTTTACTATTTTATTACCCACTATTTTTACATATTTTATAATGAAAGATAATTTGAAGGATATTATAAAACCATGGATTATTTCTATCTTAATATTTGTTTCTATAAGTTACGCTCTTAAATATAATTTTTATAAGTGCTATTTAATGAATAAAGAGAAAGTAAGTATAATGATTACAATATTAGCATGTACATTTACTATGACAGTTACATCTATTTGTTTATTAAGAAAGTTAGAATTAAAATATATAGATAAGATAAGTATTTTAGATAATCATGAAACTATTATACAAAATTACTTAATTATGAAATTACATACAAATACACTTTGTTTTATAACAATTATTTGTTTAGTGAGTATTTCTCTTAACTGGTATTCGTTTTTTAACACATCTATATGGTGGCTGATAATTTACATATGTTTAATATTACTGGTTTGTAAGGTATATCAACATTTTTTAAAAAGAAAATCATTGAATAAAATAAAAGAAATAGAAACAAAAAAGGACTTATAAAAAATGGAGGATAAATATGTGTAACTTAAGTGGATATATAAAGTGTTATGATACTTTAAAAGGAAAGTATGTTAAAGTTCCAGTAAGCGCAGAAGTTGAGATTTATATAAAGAGAAGCAGATGGAGAGAAGATATACAAAATAGGAGGTATATTCAAAGAATAACAGATTATGGGGAATTAGTTATAAAAGAAGATTTAGAACAAGAAGATACCTTGGAACAAGAAATCATTAAAAAACTGCAGATAGAGTATTTAAAACAGCAAATAGAGAAGTTAGAGATAAGAGATAAAAGTATTATTATGATGATTTATTATAAAGAATTAACATTGACAGGAGTAGCAAAGAAATTAGGAATAAGTACTTCCTATACAAGTCGGTTAGTGAAGAAAATAAATAGAATATTAAAAGCATCTCTTGAAAATATAAATATGGAAGATAATTAATTATGACTAATAAAGAAAAAATTTTGTTAGAACTTCAAATCCTAACAGAAACGATAACAGATGATATAGATTATATGGTGTTTTTACTTCTAAAAGATGGGCTTTATTTTAAACAAGATACAATTGAGAATAATCAAAAAGTGGACGAATTAGAAAGTATTAATATTGTACAAGGTTATGAAGAATGGTTTAAAACATTATAGAGAGGAGTGGGAATATGTCAGAGATGGATGCATTAATTAATAGATATAAAAAGGCAAAAGCAGAAAATATAAAATTAATTGATTTAGATGCTACCGCTTTAGCAGGCTATTATCTTGAAACTTATAGAGCAGACCCTATTGGAGCACTATTATCTGACATTCGTGATTTGAGTGTATCTAATGTATGTGGTCAATCGGCTAAAGTTATATTAACATCTGTATTGACAAGAAGTAAATACATAACAAGGAGATAATTTATATGTTTTATGTAAAAGATAAAATTATTGAATATCCACATAAGTCTATTTTAGAAGATGTAATGTCAAGGGATGGTGAACCAACAGAAGAATGTTTTACGCCATATTATGGTTGTGCACACATTGTTAGAGAGCAAATGTTGCTAAACAGAAATGAATTTGAATTATCTGACATTATACGAAGTGCAGTTAGTGATTATAATCCTCATAAGCAAAGACCTACAGAAGATGGGGTACATAGACTAGTATCTGCAAACGAAGTAAAGGACTATTATACAAATTTAGAAGATATTTCTCAAGAATGGATTGAAAAGTATGTAGCGTGGGTTGTAATTGGATTTAAAGTTAATAAAGATGGAATGAAAGAAAAATTAAACGATAGAAAGCCAACTATGTATTTCTATGATGAAGAAGAAGGAGTAAGTATTGCAGAAAGTGATATTATTGAGAAAGATATTCCATTTACAACACAAGAGGTTTTAGAGGCGAAAACAAAATTACCATATCTCCTTAAACAATTACACATAGGGTCGATTGAATATAGAGCTTCTTTATTATCCTTTATTATAGCAGCAGAAAAATGTTTTCGAGAAAATGACTATTCAACTAATTATTATTTAGTTCCTAGAGATTTGATTGCAAAAGGTGTTTATAAGATGAATGGGAATGGAGATATAGATGGTAAATTTGTAATATCTGATAATTCTGGAGAAAGACTTAGAAGCAGTATTGCTTGGGTGTGCGGAAAACATTCTAATAGTTTATATTATAAAGCATATAGAGAACTATTGAAGGTATTGTCTATTCTTGAAATAGATATTACAAAAGAAAATGCTTTAGAGTACGATAGGAGATATATTGATAAAATAGTATGCACCTATTTAGCATCAAATGAGGAATATATTGAAACATATGGATTTGCAGATAAAAAAATACTTGATATGCTTGAACCAAATCAATTATTTAGTGTTGCAAAAATTATATCAGAAAATAATGTTGAACCAGTAAGGCTTACTGTTAATACGGTAGCAGATAATATTGCAACAAATACAGAATGTCTTAAATATAAATATCCACAAATATGGAAAGATGATATTGAAGGTGTTAATAAATTTTTAGCATATTATCAACAATATATACTAGGAAAAAAAACATTTAAACAAGTTGAAAATTATGAGGTAGAGAAAGGTATTTTGAAACGATATGATGGCTTTTATGAAGTATTTAATGTGACTAAAATTGTAAGTAATAAATGTGAAACGGAAGCAGTACTTTCCATATCTGGAAAACTTATTATTATAGAAAATTTTAGTATGCAGATTAAATACTTGGATGTAAGAAAAGCAATATCTATGTTTAAAGGTGAAATAAATGATAACAGGTGGGATTACATTAGTATTTAATATAGAAGAAACCTCTTTATTAGATATTAACGATTTAATAGATAAAGGAAAAAGATTTAAACTTGAAGCAGATTTAGCAGAGGAAGATTATGATAATTTAAAGGAGTATTTAAAAAATGAAGTATAAATTATATTATTTAAATGCCTATGTACAAGATTATCAGACGCCATATGGATTTATTGAAACAAAAGGAATAGAACAGTATATGGGAGCGACTTTAAGAGAAAAAGCAGTATTTAGAATAGATTTATTATATGCATTAAAAGATTATTTTTTAGAGGATACTCTTTCTAAATACAGAAAATTACTATATAACATGATTGTTGGAAATTGTCAGGAAGAAGTAATGATTTCCAATATTTTCAAAGCATTATATAGAGAGGATAAACACTTTAGAAAGAAACTAGGTGAAATAGTATATTTTAGTGATGTATTAGTCTATACATCGCTTTATAGTGTAGTGATTAAAAGTATACAAGAAAAAATATATTGTACAGAAAAGATGATAATAAAGGAGTTTAAGAATCATTATATTAGATATCTCTTAACATCACATTGTTATATTTACGCAGCAATAGAAGACAGTAATATTGTTATTTCTATTCCAGAAGGTTTTAATGAGGAGGTTGTAAGCCATGCAAAAGCTTGGCAGGGTACATTTTCGAGATACTAAGGAAGATTATGATATTGTTTGGGTGGAAAATGGACTAGATTTAGAGCGGATAGATGTATTATCTAACCTCAGCGATTATAATTTAATTGATACCTCTAATTGTGTAGCTGCTTATTACAGAAAAAATAAAGAGAGGTATTATGGAGATAGTGAATTGATAAAGCGTATTCGTAAAATTAAAAATACAGTTCTTATTTTAAATGTATATCAAGAACAAAAAGTTGAAGTAAAGGAAGGAAATGTGTATATTACTCAGATAAAGATAGATAGTAATCTTGGTATGAAGTATATATTAAAGACAGAAAATGGACTTATTTATTATGAATATTATGAAACACCAGAAGGTATTTTAGAAATAGATGATATTTCAAAAGATAGAGGAATGGATATTCCACCTATTAATCTTAGTATGTACTCAACTTATAATGTAATTGACGATATAGTACAAAATAATATACAAGAAGCAGAATATTATTCACTAGATTATTTGAAGTCTATTTATCCACTTGATCATATAGAAAATAACGATTTTGAAGTTATTACTTCATTAGAACAGGCAGAAGAAAGATTAGAAAGATTTCGAGTAGCAACTACAAAAATAAAAGCTATTGATTTAGAAACAACTGGAACAGAAATCGGAATGTATGGTCAAGATATTATTACTGGTGTTGTTTTATCTTATTCGGAAGTAGAATCTACCTATTATCCATTTAGACAAGAAAAATGTGAATATAATTTACCGTTAAGTTTTTTAGCAGAAATCTTAAAGACAGTGAATGAACAACCAGAAGATGTTCTAATTGTAGCTCATAATGGAAAATTTGAGATACAGGGTATATGGAAAGAAGCATCTTATTATCTTAAATATAGTCCCTACGCAGAAAAATTTGATAAAAATTATATGTCAAATTCTATCCAAAATACATATTTACGTATTGATAGAGATTCCTTTATTTTATCTACACTCGTAGACCCAAGAATGCAGAAAGGTTTACATTCGTTAAAAAGTCTTGTATATCGAGCTACAGGATTATTTTTCTTAGAGCTTGATAAGATATTTAAAAATCCTAAAAATATCCGATTTAATGTGCTACCACCAGAGATTATTCGCTACTATGCCTGTCCTGATACAGCGAATACGATCAAGATATATAAATACCTTATGTCAAAGTTACCGCCAGATGAAGAACCATTATTTGTATTAGAGTCAAAGCTCATTTATGTGAAAGCACAAAATGAGTTTTATGGTATGCGGACAGATAGAAAGTTATTAATTGAGTCTATTGAGAATGAAGAATTTAAAGTAAAAACTTTAGGAGATATGTTTAAACAAATTCATCATATAAATAAAAACATAAATTCACCAGAAGTACGAAGGGATATTTTTTATAATAAATTACGTTGTCCTGTAGAGGTAAGAACAAATACAGGACAACCTTCAACATCAGCAATAGCATTACAAAGAATTGTAGACGTAGGAACTTTAAAAGAATATGATAAATCAAAAATGCCTCCACCTATTATAGATTTAAAAGGAAATATTATTGTTAAGTCAAAAGATTTAGCCTCTAACAAATATCCTAGTCTAGTTATACTAAATAAATATGCAAAAGCGATGAAAGAATTAGGCGCATTTAGACGTATTGAAAGAAAATCGTTAAAAGATCGCGTTATGTTTCAAATTAACCAAACGGGGGCAGGTTCAGGTAGGCAAACTTCAGATGCACACCAATATTCAGATGGTATGAAGAAATTAATTATACCCGATTCAGAGCAACATTTCTTATGGTCAGCGGATTTTAAGCAAATAGAGTTACGAATACTTGCTTATTTATCTCAACAGTTAGATTTAATAGAATTAGAAGCAGATATGGATGTTGATGTTCATCGAGCTATCCTTTCTATTATTACAGGAAAACCTATGTGGGCGATTTCAGCAAAGGAACGTAAAGAAGGGAAATCTGTAAATTTTGGAGTAGTATATATGATGTCTGAATTTGGTTTAGCAAAAAAAGAGGCTGGACCAGCATATACAAAGGATGATTTACTGAAAGCTCTTAATTCTATTAATAGTTTTTATAATGGTCTTCCACAAGTAAAAGCTTTTGTAGAGGAGAATAAGAAATTTGTGAAAGAGCATGGTTATATTATGACTAGAATGAAAAGAAGAAGGTACTTTCCAGAAATTTTAGACCCAGCTATTTCCAGCACAAAAGAATCCTCTATTGTACGTGCAGCAAATAATACACCTGTACAAGGTTTTGGAGCAGATTTTATGAAACTTGTAGAAGTAAATCTTAATGAGTATATTAAAATGAAGGGATGGGACGAGATAGTTGAATGTGATGATATGATGTTACCAAAAGTAAGATTAATGCTTTCTATTCACGATGAAGTGCTTGTGTCTACACATAAATCGATTCCTATTGAAGAAATTATTATTATGTTTAAAGAGTGTATGGAAATAAAGATAAAAGGAGCACCTCCATTCTTTTCAGCACCAGCTATGATTACAAATTGGTATGATGGAAAAAATGATGCTTATGAAATAGATTTACGTTTTAGAGATGAGATTATCAAAGCATGGGAGAAAAATAAAACAAGTCTATTACATCCAGAAACTTATTTAGAAGATTTAAACAATTTCAGAGCTAGACGTCTTAATAATTATATGGATGACTTAATTAGAGAATATAAAACAGTAGAAGAAGTAGCATGTCATGTACAGCACCCAGAATTAACACATACTTTGATTTCTGTTTATCTCAATAAAGAAGCAGAAGAGTACTCACATATAGAAGCAATTTACGAAGCAACTAAGAGATATATGGATAAAAGAGCGATAGATATAAATGTATTTCATGAATTATTAGAGGATAAAACAAAAGAGGAATATCAAGATAGTATACAAACTTATGATGAGTTAACAAAGTATATGTCGTTTGATGAGAATGGAGAACTTATCGTTGAGGAAGAAGATGAGTTTGATAACGGGGAGGATGATGATATTAGTTTTATTCAAGATTATAAGCAAAAGGACTTTAGACAGATACAGAAATCTTATGTAGTATACTCTTTAAACGATGTAATTATAGATTTAAGTGATTTTGGGATTGATGGTATAGCTGAGGAAATTAATAAAGAGATTGCTAAAAGATCAGATGTAAATGAATTTTATAATGTGGTTTATTTAGTAAAAGGGAAGCTACTAAGAACAAAACTAAAGATTGGATATATTCCGGATAATTTAAATGAAATAATCAAAAGATATGTGTCCTAAATAAATATAGGAACAAAATTTTAAAGGTATATAAAGAATGTTGTTAAGATCATAGTCTAAAGTGAGGAACGAAGAATGGAAAAAGAAGAAAATAGTGAAATAATGAAACAAGGAAACACTTATGAAGAAGAAAGTACAAACAAAGAAGAACAAAGAGTTTCTAAAAATTTAGGGAATACCTTAAATAAACAGATACTTATTTTAGGAGGCTTAATTCTTATTGTGTTACTTATCATTATTTTTGTAGTAAGTATTTGTATTTCTTTTGGAAAAGAAAAGAAAGAAGAGGAAACTATTCCAGAATGGATGACAGAGGAATATACAGAAAGCGTATTTAGCTATACAGAAGAAGAAAAGGCAGAGCTTAGATTAGCTGGATATACGGGAAAAGATATTGAAGAGTTTGAATTTTTAGAAAAAGATGTAAGTGATTTAGTAAAGGAGGCAGAAAAAGAAAGACAAGAATTGTATAAGAAAGAGATACTGCCTTACTTTAATGCTGCTTCAGATGAATTTAAAACTTTATGGGAAAATACATGGGTGGGGCAAGCAGATTTAACCTATGATGAAGATACCACTCAGTATGGTTATTATTATGAAGTTATGAATGTAGATTACATAAAACTGCCAGCAAAAGGACATCAGCTATTTATTAAATTCTTTTTAGAAAACGGAGATGCGGTATTTATGACTGTTACACCTGAGAGATATCTTGAGTTAAAGGAGAGTGGAAATATTGTAGTTAGAGTATCTTATACACAAACAGCAGATGGAAAGCGCATTATTACAGACATGATAGAAATAACACCCTAATAGGTATAAAGGAGTGAATAATATGGTTTGGATGAAACAATCAGAAGATGATAAAATGCCCCTTTGGTTAAAGCAGAATTTAGATTCACATTGTAAGTGTGGTACAGAAAAAGAAAATTATTATAATGAAAGAGGGGAGTGTACAGGTAGAAGATGTCCAAATAAACAGTGTCCTTATACATTAGCACAAAGAATAGCAGATATGTGTCAAATTCTTAAAGTAGATGGAATAAAAGAAGGAAAAGGGATGCAAATAGTTCGCGATTATGCATTAAAATCACATTTTGAAGCAGTACCTATTATTTTTAAAGAAAAACCAACTATTTCATTATATCAATTGTTACGTATTTCTTTCATTCGAGGAGTTGATACACAATGGGATAATATTTGTGATTGTAACAGTTCTATTGATGAATTAATACAAAATTATAATGGAAAGCATAAGTATCTTTTAATCGAAAATTATCAGGAATTAAAATATGGAGAAAGCTTTTTTTATATTTTAAAGCCAGAAAAGAAAAAATGCGAAACATTAATTAGTGGAAATGTAATGATTTCAGGAAATATTCGTGGATTTGAAAATAGAGATGATTTTATCCATGCTATTAATTATGTAAGTAAAGGGCTTGTGGATATAAAAGTAAAGGGAAAACGTAAAACAAATATTATGTGTTTAATACAAGAAAAGGATGAACCTAATCGTGGAAAAGCAGAGTGCGCTTTGGAGTATGGAATACCAATAATGACGCCAGAAGAATTTAAGAATTATATAATAAAAGAATTAAAGAAAAGATTAGCAGAGGTGAAAAAATAATGACATTAAAAGAATATATTAAGGAGTATTACCCTATTAAAGAAAAACTGCAAATAATAAAAAGTGACCCAATTAAAATGATAATGGAACAAGATGATTTACCTTACGATAGTATTGTATCTGTAGATGGTAAGTTACAAAAAGTTGTATATATATCAGAAGAAGATTTTATACCAGTATTAGAAATTCTTTCTTATAGTAAGGAGGAAGTTGAAAAATCTAAAGATATAGAATTTAAAGAGGTATGGAAAACATATATGGATAATGTAGAAATAACAGATTTAAATTTAGAAAATCTTATGACTATTTCTAAAGAATACATAGAAAGTAGAAAAAGAAAGGAAGCTTTATTAGAACAATGTATACATTAGTTTCAACAAAGAAGAAAGATGTATTAGGTGACTTTGATTATGTATTTAAAGATTTTGAAAGTTTCTATAAAGTAGCAAATTTTATAACTTATGCTATTGGAAGAAGATATCAGATATTAATAAAAACTGACAATATAGAAAATGTACAAGAGTTTATAAAAAATGAAAAAAAGTATGATTCCCTCGTTATTACTATTTGTATGCCAGAATCGGCAGTAGATTATATTGTGATGAATAATATAAATGTAACAGTAAAAGAAAATATAAATATGTTTGATATTTTTAAAGAGCAGGTATCAAAAAGGAATATTTTATTTGAAAAGGGTGTAATGGTTCTTTTATACAATTCCATTAAACATGAGTTGAAGGAAATGGAAGATATATTAAATAAATTAGTATCAGAATATGGTTCTAATATTCCCATTTCGGAAAAAATGTTATCCTCTATATTTGTACTAAGTAAGTTAGTTTATCCAAGAAGTGTATTAATAGCATATATCAACATGGAGTGTTATAGAGAATATAAGCTTAAAAAGTGTTTCCAAGATTTTGGAAATGATGTAATTTTAGGGTCGATGGTAAAAAATGTAAAGCAATTTATGACAGATAAAGCGAAGTACTATAAAACAGGTATAGCTACAAAATTAGTAAAACAGATAAATACAAAAAATTTATGCTTTATGTATAAAATTTTAGTTACAGAAAGATGTAAATTAAATGATATAACATTATTGTTAGCCTTATATGAAAGGGGATTAAGCGTAAATGATATTATATAAAAAAGAAAATATAAGTTTATTACAGCAAAACATTATTATGTTGGAATATGAAAATAGTAACAGTATGATACCGGATGGCTTTATTTATGTATCACAGAGCACATATGATGAGGCGTTATTACTATTTGATAGATTTGAAGGAGAAAGTGGCATACTGAAAAAAGTGTTAAATGTTACAAATCATATAGATGCAATAAAATTTTTTCACAAGTATGCTCCAAAGCCAATAAGTATTTTAGCACCTTTTTTAGGGTTAATTAGAGAAGATATAGAATTAAAGGAAGACATAGAAATGTTGTGTGGTATGTTACATCAGATGTCACAAATAATTAATTTCAATTCTTTTACAAAAGTTCCATTAGATGTTAGAGCAGACATTGTATTTACTAAATCGATGCTAAATAATTATAAAAAATCTTGGGAAGATTTAGAACTCAGAATTAATATGGCAGAGGTAAATAAAGAGTCTTTAACAGTAGATATGATAAAAACAATTGTTGGAGAAATAGCAGAAACTGTTATAGAAAAATTATCAATGAAGACTAATATGCAGTCAGCTATAGCACAAACAAATAAATTATCTACAGAAGATAAAAATTTGGATAGTAATAATTATTATACAGAAGATATTGATCCTTGGTCAAAACTGAATTCTATGTTTGAGGAAATAGAAGAAGAGGAAAGTAAGGAAGAAAATTCTTCTATAAGTATATCAGAACAGAAAGAGGAAATAAAAGAAGATATAGTCGATGAAAAGACAGCTATGTATGATAGAATAGCTCAAATGTATGGAGGTATGTGATATGATATACAGTTTATTAGCAACAGGTTTTATGTTGGGTATGTTTTTTCTTATATTTTATACACCATATTTATACTGTAAAGGAATTTTTACTATGGAATATGGCACAATATCTTTAAAAGATAAAATAACTTGTATGCTTCCGATTATAAATGTTTGTAAGGCAGAACATCTATATACTGGCAAAGTGAGTAAAGTAGGACTTAGTAGTATAGTGTTCACTTTTACTGTTATATTGCGGTTTGTTGCAATTTATTTTTTTACAGAAAATGCAATATTACAAATTATTACTACAACAATATTTTTAGTAGCATTTTTGATTAGTTATATTATGAATGTTATTGTTATATTTCAAATTCTAAATGATTCCAATTGCTTTTCGTTATCAAAAGTTTTATTCTACTCTTTATTATTTCCACTTGGACAATATTATGTTGGAAAGTTTCTACCAACTATTATTATGAATATAAAAGAAGTTAAGGAGACTTTTAGATGAGTGTTATCACTGAATTAAATGTAGAAGAATTCAGCAGAAAACATACTAATATGAAGTATCCACACTTTGTGTTACATAATATAAATGAAACTACTCCATTAGTGGTATCTCTCCTTGAGGAGGGAGAGATACCTTTAATTGGTATACATAATGGTGTAAAAAAAGTAGTTAAGTACATATCTAGTTCTGCCTTGAATGTTGATAAAATATTAAGAACACATAGTGTAGTTACCTATATGATTTCTGAGAATGAAAGTAAAATTATAAAAAAGATACAGGATTATTTGGAGGTATTTACATGGATTTATTAATAACGATGTTCGTTGTTCTATGTGTTGGTACAGTAAAAGTTATTAAAAATTTGAAATTAGATAGAGCACCTATATTAGAGGCAGATGGTTCGTTAAATAGGATAGGAGATGAAAGACCTATTGGAAATAATCTTATGTTAAAAAGAGATTCAGAAGCATTTACTTATATTTTAAAGGAGTTGAGATTAAGAAAATGAATTTGCTAATTATAATAACATTACTACTATTTATTTTTACATGGATAGTACAGGGAATTAATTTTGCAACAATTATGTCCTTTATTGCAACAATGCTATTTTGTGGTAGAAAAGTAGGTTATTTTTGTAAGAGAGGAAATGTAATTGCATTAGAAATAGCAGGGATGTTTCTTACTTTTGTATTTCAGATATTACTTAAAAGATTTCACATATTAGAATGTTTTATTGTAATTTTATTACGTTGTAGTTTTTTAGCAATTATGGAATACGATATGAGAATGTATGTATATGTTAGTGAAGAAAGGAGAAGGGATACTCTTGAATAGAAAATTAAAAAATTATAATTCAAAAAACATATATAAATGAATAGGAGAAAAAGAAGGAGAGTGTATATGAGGTTAGCAGGAAAAGTAGAATCAGTGAAATTAATAAAACATTTAGCAGCAGAATTAGATTATTGTGAAATTACTATTGATTTTGATACTTTAAAAATTTTTGGAGATTTTAATGAGATTATTTCCTATATAGGAAAATATGTAGAATATGATACAGCACAAGATATATTCCAAAATACTCCTATCATACGAATTATAAACTTTTATGATACCAAAACAATACAAACTATACAGGAAACAGAAAATATAAAACTTATTCCAAAAGATGCGAACACTCGGGAAATCTGTAATTTTTCAATAGAATCAATAAAAGCAGGAGATTATGAATCAAACTGTATCGCATTTCTAAGTGGATTTGAGATAGGAACATCTAAAAAGACAAAATGGATAGACTGTACAATGGTGGATAAAAAAGCGAAACAATTTGTTTTAAGATTATTTACAAGTAATTTAGAAGGTAATGTTAATGCAGAAGAGGTTATTGGAGAACTAGTTGGGCATTATGTTAAATTTGATATTAATAGTACAAGATATGGTTATCAGGCGCAAGCATTAGAATTAGTTAATATCCCTGTTATTTTGCCTCCAGAAGTCGAAGTAGCAACTACACAAATAATACAAACAGTTTCTACAGATAAAGAACTTATGGAATACATGACACAATATAATTTTATTAATATATTAAAGGGTATTATTGATGGTGAATTTGGGTATCATTTAGTAGCTATTGCATCTGAAATTTACTGTATTAAAGCTATCAGTAATATTTCTGATGAGTATAATATACAAACACTTATTCGTGCAGCAATTACTTCTAGAGGATATTTATTACCTTCAAAAACAAAATTTTCAAGACCAATGTTAAATACAAATAAAGTTCTTAAATCCAAATTAAATAATGATAAAGATTTAATTCTTTTATTAGATGCTTTGTCAGAGGAAGAAATAAGTCCTACAAAGAGTGTCTATATAAGAATAAGAAAATTTATAAAACAAATTTTAAATGAAAGGAGAGGTTTAATAGATGAAAATAAAGAAAAATATGAAAATGATATTATTGCTCGGACTAAGTATGAGTTTAGTGGGTTGCTCTAAAAAGGAAAATATAGCATCAGATGGAAACGCTATATATTGTAGCGGAAAAGCTACTAGTATCACAGAACATAAAGGGTATGAAGCAGTAAGAGATTTAGGAGAAGGGGGAAAAATTACATATTATATGTGTGAAGTTCCTAAGATAGATGAATGTACACATAATACCGCAGGGGTATTAGAAGAAAGTATGGGGACAGTAAAAGAAGCAAAATATTATACTTTATATTTGGATTCCTATATTTATATGTATTACCCTTATAATAATTATTATATCGAAGGAAATGCTATTATTGATGACACAAGTGCTTATTCTACACAACAAGTAGTAAATATGATGTATGAAGATATGTCTAAGTTAGTATTAAGCAATGATATAAAAAAGGTATCATTTGCTGATAAAGTTGAGATAAATATCGGAGATTGGGATATTAAGATAAGACCAGATGAGATTGTTATACCAGGATTATTAAGAATAAAATTAGATGATAAATCGGTTATAGCAACTTCCCAAACAACTATTCAAAAGAAAAATGTAGGGAAGGCGTCAAATGAAAAATATGACTACTACCAATATGATGGGATTCTTATTCAGGTGGCGATAGGAACAGATATTGATGAATTATTAATACTAAAATAAGAAGGTAATGATACGTGTATTATGTCAAATATTTAAAAACAGGGAAAGAAGAAATTATGAATTATGAAAACATGGTTTATCGCTTTTCTAATGATATTCATATAGAACTCATACAAACAGGAATGATTACACAAATAGTAATTAATTCAAAAATATATGGAAAAATATTAATAAGGGAGATGAAATAAAATGCAAGAATATAAATGGGATGGAAAAATATATGAGTATGGGTCTGCTATTTTAAAGCAAAAAACGGAATTAGTTATAAATGATAAACAATTACGATTAAATTTAGTTGAAATATTAAAGAGTGCTTTATATTTAAATTCCAAAATGCAGGGTTTAGCGTTACCACAATTAGGTATTCCATTAAAAGGTATTATGTGTATTAGTAATGGGAAACAGATGTTTATGTTTAATCCTATTATTACAAAACAATCGAAAATAATAAGAGTTTCAAATGAAAGTTGTTTAAGTGTAAAAGGGAGGTATTATGTAAAAAGACCTGAGTATATAAATGTTGTTTATGAAGATATAGAAGGAAGGAAACAGATTATAAAGGAAACTTATCCACACAGTAGAATAATATGTCATGAGATAGATCATCTTAATGGTATTTGTCTTCCAGATATAGGAAGTCCAACGGACAAATAGGAGAAGGAAATGAAAATAAAAACTGTCTTATTAGTATTACCAAAATTATCTTCTTATAAATATAAAGAT
>OFGK01000342.1_pt1 | contig 46023 bp, 45 predicted proteins | sample 1521771 | NCBI WGS metagenome assembly OFGK01 (sample SAMEA3504088, study PRJEB24116) | mouse gut metagenome | biome: mouse gut; feature: mouse-associated habitat; material: faeces | place: Denmark | collected 2011 | reverse complement strand
AAGAAAAAACTTTTTCAATTTCTCTCTTTTGCCAGTCGCAAGGCTGAACTGTTACCAGTTTTTATCTCTCATAATAGGAAATTTTATATCTTATATAAGAGGTATTGCATAATTTAATCAGATGTTACGCTTGTATAAAAACAGAGCCAACAAACTATGGTTTCCCACACGTTCATTGGCTCTGCATCTATGTGTCTGGCTCTATCCTATATTCTTCTTTAACCGTATTCCCATTGAAAAATACGGCTCACTTAAATATTCTTCCTTGTCAATGCTGTATCCTCTTTTTTTATAAAAGGAAACCGCATGATGGTTATTTTTAAACGCCCATATCACAATTTCTTTATACCCTTGTTCCTCCGCCTCTTGCTCGGCAAAATCCATCAGCATTTTCCCAATTCCTTTCCCTTGAAATTGGGAAGCAACATAAATACGCCAGATTTCAAATGCCCCTGCCATATCCGCATCTGCCGTATCTCCAAAAGACAACATTGCCGACACTCGGTTTTCTTCCTCCCACACATACTCTGACAGTCTGCGGGCGGCAAAATCTGCCTTTAATCGGCGTGTCCTTGCTGCACATCCATCTGAATTTAGCAGCAGCGGATTGACATATCCAGAATAAACATTTTTCCAATTCTCATTTACAATGCCGCATACCGTATCAATGTCCTTTTCTTCTAATGGTCGTATCATTTCTTTCTCCTAAATATCGTTTTTCCATTCATTCCCAACCACTGTCACATGCAGATTTTTCACTTCTATCAATCTTTCCTGCCTGCATTTCTTTCAAAAATAATGGTATTGTTTCCGATGCCTGCATATCAGATATACCGTCAGCATAAGCGTGAAAAGCTCCGCAAACGGTACTGCAAGCCATACGCCCGTTACCTCTAAAAATCTCGGCAATGCCAAAAGGAACACCGTAATAAATCCAAACGTCCGCAGGAAAGATATGGTTGCAGACGCTTTCCCATTGGACAATGCCGTAAATAATGCGGATGAAAAAATATTGCATCCAGAGAACAGAAAGCTGAATGAAAAAATGCTAAATCCATTCTTTGTAATCTCAAAAACATTCCTGTTGTTCTCCGCAAATACCTTTGCAATGCTTTCTCCACCAAGCAGGGAAAATAAAAATACAAATATGGAAATCCCCGCTATAAAGCTGAAACAAATACGGACGGTCTTTTTTAGCTGTTTTACATTCCCGCTCCCATAGTTATAGCTTACGACGGGGGCTGTTCCCATAGAAAAGCCAATATAAAGCGTTGTTAAGAGGAACTGCGAATAGATGAGTACCGTAATCGCCGCCACGCCGTCCTCGCCTAACAGCTTCATCATCGTTATATTAAACAGAAATGTCGTTACGGCAGTCGAACACTGGCTTACCAGTTCCGACACACCGTTGGAGCAGCTTTTCAGCAGAACAGATGCGTCCATGTCAGGCTTACAAAAGTGCAGCTCACTTCTTTTCATCAGAAAAAATATTGTACCGATAATTGTCGGTATCATATATCCGATGCCTGTCCCAATAGCAGCTCCCTTGATTCCCATTTGCAGCAAAACGATAAAGACATAATCAAAAACAATATTGGCAATCCCCGCCAGAACAGCAAGCACTAAGCCTAATGTCGGTTTCCCCGCCGTCACAAACAGATTCTGATACAGCACCTGCATCATGTTAAAGGCGGCGAAAATGAGCTGTATCGTCAGATAATCCCTGCAATATGGGAACAATATTTCACTTGCCCCCAATCCCCAGATGATTTCATCCAAAAAGAAAAGCCCTGCCGCTGTAATCAGCAGACCGATAACCGCCCCTGCCACGACAATCAACGTAAAATTGCTTCTGGCTTCCTCTGTGTTTCCATTCCCCATTTTCTTCGCAACGACCGCACTTCCTCCTGTCGCAAGCATCGTCCCCAGACCGACAATCAGATTGATGACGGGGCAGACGATATTGATGGACGACAAAGCGTTCGTGTCTACAAACCGTGCTACGAAAATCGTGTCTACAATGGTGTATAATCCCATAAACAGCATCATCACCATGCTTGGGAAAGCAAATCTGATAAGGGATAGGGCGTTAAAGCTCTCTGCTAACGGGTTTTTCTGTGTTTCGGTCATTCCTTGTTTCCTCCTTGTTTTTCGGTGGAAGCACGAAACGCTGCGTCGGGTAGCCATATTCCACAAGCAGTTCCCGTTCTGCAAATCCAAGACGGCGGTATTCTTCCCGCCAGCCCGTATCTGCCTTATCGCCTGCACGGTATGTCGTCAAGGTAATCTCTTTTCCGCAAAGCAATTCCTCTGCCAGCTTATCAAGGAACAGCTTTGTAATGCCGAGATGCCGATACTGCGGATGGACAGCCAGAAAGTCTATGCTGCCTGTGTCGGGCGAAAATCCCATCACGCCAATAGCCATATCGTCATCCCGTAAAATCAAAGCCTTTTTATCCGCAATATACTGATGCAGGTTTGCGGTGTAATCTCCCTTATCCAGACATGGATAGCCGTCAATCGTGAGGCTTACCAGTTCCATCCAGTCATCCACATCTTCGGGCGTGGCAAATTTTATATTGTCTTTTGTCAAATCCATTTTTATAAGTTCCTCCTTCAGATAAATTTCAAGCTGTAACGGGTAGAAGTTTTCCGCTTCTCGAAATTCCGCAGGGGAAGTCTTATACATCGCCTTAAAAATATCCGTAAATGCCTGCTGGCTTTCATACCCGCTCATAAGGGCAATCTCGATAATCGGTTTTGCAGAAAACACCAGAAGTTTTGCCGCTTCTGTAAGCTGCCGCCGTTTTGCGTAGTCATGGATAGTCAAGCCGGCGGTCTTTGTAAAAATCCGATGCAGATGGTATTTGGAATAGTGCAGTGCCGATGCCACCATATCTAAATCCATCTTTTCGTGCAGATGTTCTTCGATATAGCGGATAGCCTGTGAAACAATGCGTACTGTCTGACCTTGCATTTTGCGACCTCCTTTCTTCATTCTCACCCATGCTTTATGGGCATAGAGGTACACCCTTGTGGTGTTTCCTCGTTTTCACCCGCATTTTTTTAACATTACGAAATGTCAAAGCAGGGGTTCAATGAGATATTGTAGCACAAGGAGTTTTCTATCTTTTCATCATTCTTGCTATGTTTTAAATCATCCACATTTACAGCAGTTCTTCTTTCAATGCCCTTATCCATTCTTCGATTGCCTGCACTAATCGAAATTGCTGATGCAGAACTGCCATGCCCGTGGCAGGAACATCGGGAGCATTTTCTTTCAAAGCAATATTTTCTTCCAGATAGTTTTTAAGAACATTCATATTGCTTTCAATATTACCCAGACATTCTTTCTGGCTTTCCTTTGACATACTTTCCAGATTAACGATAACGGCGTTAAAATCTAAGAATATGCTAATTGGCTTGCAAGATATTTCAAACATCAGCTTTTCAAATTCTTTTTTTCCTGCATCCGTCAAGGTATATACCGCTTTTTCTGGCATTTTCCCATCTTTCTCGGTACGGCTTGTAATAAGCCCTTTTTCTTCTAATTGGATAACCTTTTTATAAATAGATGGGGTGCTGATTTTTACCCACTTTGAAATATTACGGTATTCCACCAGTTTTTGAATGTCATATGCACTCAAAGACTCCCTTTTCAACATTCCCAACACAATTAAATCAATCGTTGCCATAGAAAAATCCTCCTTTTACTCTTGACAAGTACTATAAATTATAGTAAAATAAGTCCTGCGACGCAATTACTATACTTTATAGTACTATAAAGAACACTATTTGTCAAGCGAAAGGAGCAAATAATGAACAGTCAAAGTAAAAAAATGGAGCTGCTCGGCAGTGCATCCATTCCTAAAGCACTTTTGGCAATGGGTATCCCTACAATGATTGGTATGCTGGTAAACGCCTTTTATAATCTTGTGGATGCTTATTTTGTCGGCGGTTTGGGAGAGAGCCAGATGGGGGCAATCTCCGTAGTTTATCCTCTTGGGCAGGTCGTTGTAGGTCTTGGTCTGTTATTTGGCAACGGTGCGACTTCTTATATTTCCCGATTGTTAGGTCGTGGAGATAATGAGAATGCGGACAAAGCAGCAAGCACCGCTTTATACAGCAGTATCTCTGTGGGAGCAGTCATCATTATTATTTCAATGATATTCCTACACCCTATACTAAAGCTCTTGGGAGCCACCGACAGCATCCTGCCTTATGCCGCCACATACGCAGGTATCTATATTGTTTCCTGCATCTTCAATGTGTTCAATGTCACTATGAATAATATCGTGACAAGTGAGGGAGCTGCCAAAACAACTATGTGTGCCTTATTGACGGGAGCTGCCCTTAATATCGCCTTAGACCCGCTGTTTATCTATGTATTTGACTTGGGTGTAGCAGGGGCGGCAATAGCAACAGCAATCTCGCAGGTTGTTTCAACCTGTGTGTATCTGACCTATATCTTGCGAAAGAAAAGCGTATTTCATTTTCGGGTTAAGGATTGCACATACTCAAAGGAAATCATGTCTGAAATATTCAAAATCGGTATCCCGACCTTGGTGTTTCAGATATTAACAAGTCTTTCTATATCTTTAATCAACAATGCCGCAGGTAATTATAGTGACTCAGCCATTGCAGGCATGGGCGTTGTTACCCGCCTTATTTCAATGGGTAGCCTGTCTGTATTTGGATTTATCAAAGGCTTTCAACCCATTGCAGGATACAGCTATGGAGCAAAGAAATTTGACCGTCTGCGTGAAGCAATCAAGACCTCTATCCTCTGGTCAACGGTTTTCTGTGTGATTTTTGGTCTGATATTAGCTCTGTTCCCTGCGGCTATTGTTTCTCAGTTTACAAAAGGTGATACCGAGATGATTCGCATAGGAGCTGCATCTTTAAGGGCAAACGGCATTACCATTATGCTTTTCGGTTTTTACACGGTATATTCCTCTCTGTTCCTCGCTTTAGGAAAAGGCAAAGAAGGATTTATCCTTGGAGCTTGCAGACAGGGGATTTGCTTTATCCCCGTTATATTGCTTCTTCCGATGGTATGGGGACTTAATGGGATTTTGTATACCCAACCCATTGCCGATGTGCTATCTGCAATCATAACGGTATTTATGGCAATACCGCTTCATAAAAAACTGAATGAAATGCAGAGGCAAGTCACCGTGATAAACACGGATGAGAAAAACTAAATATACTTTTAGACAAAAACAGAGCCGATGAGCTGTGAGTTCTCTCACAAATTCATCGGCTCTGCGTCTGTGCGTCTGGCTCTTTGATGACGGTTATTTGTAAGTTCTGTACTTCAATCAAGGTTTCTCTCATAAGGTTCACCGTCCTTTCCTGCTTCCATTATATATAGAAGTGATGGGATACTCAAATGTGCCATATCTGGTAGCAGATAAACCTATAAAATAAGCTGTTGAACTTGGAGCTATCGCCTTTCAAATTAGCACGATTTTTAGCAGCTTTTTTCGGGAAATTAGCAGGAAAGGCATTTTGATTAGCAAACTCGGCAAAAATCCTGCTAATCATTAGCAAGCCGAAGCAGGATAACCGATGAACGAAAAATCCAAGTTCGACTTTTCTCTGGTGTGTCTGATTAGCAAGATGGGCTTTTGCTAATCGCACTTTGCTACCTGTCCGATTTCTCTCGGAAAATAAGAAACGCCGAAAACCTTGATTTTACAGGGCTTTCGGCGGGGTTTTTGGCGTTCCCGAGGTGACTCGAACACCCGACCTACCGCTTAGGAGGCGGTCGCTCTATCCATCTGAGCTACGGAAACGTGTATTTCTACCGTAGAGTATTTTATCATAAAATGAAAGCAATATCAACTGCATTTTTGATAAAATACTCTTATAAAAATCAAACTCCTTCCGGGAAATTAATATATCCCTGCATCCATATAGATCCCTTAAACCGGCGGCCGACCTGGGGTTCTCCATACAAATCTTTTTCGTTGATACATATGCTGAATACTAAATCATTACAGTTTACCGTCATTTGATATATTACTTCTGAAGTTATTTTATTTGTTACTTTATTGCAATCTAATATTTCTCCTAATATGGAATAATGATCGCACTCTACACCATAAGGCATAAAATAAGTATCCACCAAAGTAAATACATCTTCCTTTTGTATTTTTTTTGATATAACAGTATAAGTATCCATATCTTCCAGAGTTAAACTTTCGATCGCTTCCTCATCGCCCTTTCTGGCGGCAGCAATTAATGAATTTCTATTATTCGATACTTTCTTAATCTTTTTCTTGTCTTTCTCATTTTTAATAATAGGCATCATAATTTTGCCTTGCAAAGAAAGTGCGGATAAAGTAACTGTCGTTCCTATAACCGGAAGTTTTTTGCTGTTATGGGCTTTTACATATGGAATCATATTTTGCAAATAAAAAATGAGAGAAACCCCGACTTTAATATCGTCACATATACCGGCATATGATTCCGTACCGGCATGGCGTTCTACGGATACATCTTCTTCCGAACTGATTTCACTTCCTCTTAAATAAGGATAATAATAATCAAAAGAAAATTTATCTTCGGAATCAAATTCCCCGCAAACCGCTATACCAATATTTTCAGCAAAATCTTTACAAAATTCCGCTAATATTGTATCATCGTCTTTTGATGTATATGTTCTCTCATCCGCATTTACAATAATGTCCGTAATTAGATTCTGCAATTCTTTTCTGTCCTTTAATTCGCTAAAGCCTATTGCCCTCATATATCTATGCAAAGATTTCACCTCTTTTCAATAGTATATTTTTCACTCAAACCAAACGTTATTTTATTACTTCCTGACCTCCCATATATGGGCGGAGTACTTCAGGAATCCTGACAGAGCCATCTTCATTCAGATTATTTTCTAAAAATGCAATAAGCATTCTCGGAGGAGCTACTACCGTATTATTTAATGTATGCGCAAAGTATTTTCCTTTTTCACTATTTACGCGTATTTTTAATCTCCTTGCCTGTGCGTCTCCTAAATTAGAACAACTCCCCACTTCAAAATATTTTTTCTGTCTTGGAGACCAGGCTTCCACATCGTATGACTTAACTTTTAAATCGGCCAAATCGCCGGAACAACATTCGATCGTTCTGACAGGAATATCCAGAGAACGGAATAAATCTACTGTATTCTGCCACAATTTTTCAAACCATACAGGGGATTCTTCCGGTTTACAAACTACTATCATCTCCTGTTTTTCAAACTGATGAATACGATATACTCCTCTTTCTTCCAATCCATGTGCTCCTTTTTCTTTTCTAAAACAAGGAGAATAACTGGTAAGGGTTTTCGGAAGCTCTTCTTCCTGAATAATTGTATCAATAAATTTACCGATCATAGAATGCTCTGAAGTACCTATTAAATATAAATCTTCTCCTTCAATTTTATACATCATCGCATCCATTTCAGCAAAACTCATTACACCGGTAACTACATTGCTTCGAATCATAAAAGGGGGTACACAATAAGTAAATCCTCTCTGAATCATAAAATCCCTGGCATAAGAAATTACCGCAGAATGTAATCTTGCAATATCACCCATTAAATAATAAAATCCATTACCGGCAACCTTTCTTGCACTGTCTAAATCAATACCATTTAATTTTTCCATAATTTCTGTATGATACGGCACTTCAAAATCAGGAACAACGGGATCCCCATATTTTTCTATTTCTACGTTTTCCGTATCATCCTTACCAATCGGAACGGTAGAATCAATAATATTTGGAATTATCATCATAATCTTATTAATTTCTTCTTCCAGCTGTTTTTCCATTTCTTCCAATTCAGCTAATCGTTTTGCTCCCGCAGCAACTTCCGCTTTTTTTGCTTCCGCTTCTTCTTTCTTTTTTTGAGCCATAAGAGCGCCTATTTCTTTGGAAATTTTATTTCTGTTTGCCCGCAGGTCATCGGCTTCCTGTTTTGTTTTTCTGCTTTCCGCATCTAACTCAATAACTTTATCTACCAGTTCAATTTTATTATCCTGAAATTTCTTTTTTATATTCTCTTTTACCTTTTCCGGGTTTTCTCTTAAAAATTTAATATCAATCATAATTCATTCTCCTCTTATATATTTATTAAATATTTTCTATTACCTTTTCTATAAAAACATTTTCTTCTGTTAAAAGATCTTTCACAAAATCATGTTGAACTCTGTTTCCTAATTTATCATAAATAATTTTTATAAAGGGCCTGTCCGGATTATTTTTATTCTGTCTTAAAACAATTCCTATTTCTCCCTCATTCGTGAGGACATAAGAACCTGCCGGATACACCGCTGTAAAATCAAGAAATACACTTACTATTGAACCATCAAACAGAATATCTTTATTTTTCTTTAAATATTGAATTGCTTCATAAACCTTTAAACGATTGTGTCCTATACCACATATCATCTCATCAAACTGTTCACATATATTAACAATTTTTACTTCCATCGGCACATGAATAGATTTCAGAGGATATCCTGATCCATCCATATTCTGATGATGATACAAAATAATATCCTTACTTAAGTCAGATATCCATGTTTCATCTTTCAATGCAGAATACCCGTATATAGGATGTTTTTTATACTCTGCCAATTCAACTTCTGAAAATTCTTCTATACTTCTATTTGTATAATCGACAGTAATATACCTTAATCCTAAATCATGAAGAAGGCATCCCACGCCAATATCATGTATCTTATTCTGGGGAATTTTCATTTTAAGGCTTACCAATATTGCTAAAGAACATATATTGATAGAATGCTCATAAATATCGGAACTTCTTTCCTTAATATCATAAATTCTCTCGACCACTTCTTCTTCTTCTAAAAGATTATCAATAATATTATCGGCTGTCTTGCTTAGTTCCACTAATTCTTTACTGTGTCTGTAGGTATGCTTTTCTATAATGCCTTTTACTTTATCTTTGAAATTTTTTCCGGTTTCATCTTTTAATATTTTAACTTCTTCCGTATTTATTTCATCCTCGACAACAACCTCTTTCACGCCAAGTTCTTTTAGTTTATCTATATATTCCTTTCTTAGTTTTGTTCCTTCAGACAATAATACCGTATAATCGGAAGTCATAACCATCTTGGCAAGTATTTCTCCTCCTTTTAATTCGGTAATTTTTTGTATTCTCATATTAATTTCCCCTATTTTATCTTTTACTAAGAATTAATCCCCAACGCTATATTCAAAGCTTTTTTTTCTTCTTCACCTAAAGAAATGCTGCACTCTCCATTTTTTATTTCTTTGGAATAAGAATAGCATCCTTCTGTGCTATGAACAGAATTAATAATAAATCCATTATCGTTCTCATTTAACAGAACGAGACTAAAACTAAGTTGTCCTCCCATCTGTTGAAAAGCGTCATATTTAACAATGCCAAATTTTTGAAAAGATAACTCATGTTTCTTAAACAATTCTCTTATGTTATTTTTATTTTTTTCTATCGCTATTTTCACAAACTTATTATCTTCATATAAGCCTATGATATCCTGTTCCAGACTTTTTGCATCTTTTCCTTGCATAAAAATAGAATACTTCTTTTTCCATTTCGATACCTTTATCATCAGTATAATAATTAATAGAAAAGATAACACTATCATAGCTGCCATTCCTATCAATATGTATCCTATATCAATACCACCTAAACCAATATAATTCAATATCTGACTGTTCACATTTTCCTCCTGTCGTATCCTATACCGTATATGATAAATTAATCATATCATTTTTTATTGCGTAAGTTTATCGGTTATTTTTTCCAAATCATCGTGGTTATAAAATTCTATTTCAATTTTTCCTATACCATCGCCTTTCGCTATAATTTCTACTTTTGTACTTAAGGCTTGTTTTATTTTTTCCTCTATATCCCGATAAATAATTTCCAAACTCTTATCTTTTTTTACTTCTTTCTTTTCCTTTACGGGCTTATTCATATCTTTTACTAATTTTTCCACATCCCGTACACTGAGTTTTTCGTCAAATATCTTTTGTGCGATTGCATATTGCTGTTCTTTATCTTCAATAGAAATAAGGGCTCTGGCATGACCTGTTGTAATCATATCATCTATTATCATCTGCTGTACTTCATCACAAAGCTTTAAAAGTCTCATAGAATTTGTTACTGCCGTTCTACTTTTGGAAACTCTTTCAGCTACTTCATCTTGTTTTAAATCAAATTCCGTAAGAAGCCTTTTATATGCCATAGCTTCTTCAATCGGATTTAAGTTTTCACGTTGAATATTTTCTATCAGAGATATTTCAACAATTTCCTGTTCCGTTAAATTTCTTACAATAACAGGAACTTCTTTTAAACCTGCTATTTTAGCAGCACGCCATCTTCTTTCTCCTGCTACAATTTCAAAATATGTCTTTCGATCCTGCACCAAAATAGGCTGTAATAAACCAAATTGCTTTATAGATTCCGCTAATTCGATCAAAGAATCTTCATCAAAATTTTTTCTTGGCTGTTCCCTATTAGGTTCCACCATTGTTATCTTTACAGTTCTTTCAAATTCTTTATCTTGATTTTCATTACCGGCATTTTCTTTTTTAATTTTTATTTCTTTCGTTTCAACATTCGGTATTAAGGCATCAATCCCTTTTCCCAATCCTTTTCCTAATCCTCGTGCCGCCATATTCATTCCTTTCCGATTCAAGACTACTTGTTAATAATTTCTTCTGCTAACATCATATAAGCTTCTGCTCCTGCTGATTTCGGATCATACATATTAATTGGCATTCCATAACTTGGAGCTTCCGCTAAACGAATATTTCTTGGTATGAGAGTCTTATATATATTTTGGTTTAAATGGCTTTTTACATTTTCTACTACTTGCAAAGATAAGTTTGTCCTGGAATCATACATAGTAAATACAATTCCTTCCATATCTAATTTTGGATTTAGTCTTTCTTTCACGAGATTTACTGTATGTATCAACTGGCTTAATCCCTCTAAGGCATAATATTCACATTGGATAGGCACTAATACGGAATCTGCAGTAGTCATCGAATTAATCGTCAACATATTAAGAGAGGGTGGACAGTCAATAATAATATAATCATATTGATCCTTTACCCAATCCACTTCATTTTTTAATATAAATTCCTTTTTATCTACTCCTATTAATTCAATCTCTGTAGCTGCTAAATTTACATTTGACGGTATTAAAGATACCCCTTCTATTACATTTTTTATAATACATTCTTCTATAGAACATTCTCCTAAAAACAATTCATATATTGTATTATCCAAATTATTTTTATCTACTCCAAATCCGCTCGTTGTATTTCCTTGTGGATCTGTATCAATTACCAATACTTTTTTATTTTTTGATGCCAAAGCCGAAGATAAATTAATTGATGTAGTTGTTTTTCCTACACCGCCTTTCTGATTTGCCACCGCAATAGCTTTTCCCATATACCAATTCCTCCATTTTTTATACTTTTAAAATTATAGCACTAAATATATATATAATCCATACATATTTTATATAATTTTATCTTTTATAGGCGTAATCCGTTAATAATATTTAATAAAAATACATGTTTCACGCAATAATATATGAAATAAAATGTTTCACATTTACTATTTACAATATATTGGGTCTACTTGTTTCACGTGAAACATTATATAGTATTTTTATAAAAAACAAATTCTATGTTTCACGTGAAACATAGAATTTTCAAAATTACAATTTTATAGATCTTAATATAACTGAATTAAATTATTTTTAATAGCAAAAACTGCTGCTTGTGTTCTATCATTTACTTCTATTTTTTTAAAAATATTAGATATATGATTCTTTACAGTTCTCTCACTAATATTCAATATAATAGCAATTTCTTTATTAAACATTCCATTGGCTACTTGTATTAAGACTTCCAATTCCCTTTTCGTCAAAGAGTCAATTTTTTCTTTATCAAAATCTCTATTTGCTAATCTATAATTTAAAGAAGGAATTAAACTCGCCTGTATATAGCTTTCTCCATGATAAATAGCATTAATAGCCTTTTTTAATTCAGCTGATTTTGAATCTTTTAAAATATAACCATCTACTCCTATATCCACTGCCTTCAATAAATATTCTACTTCATTATGAACGGTAAGAATTAATACCTTAACATCCATATTATTATTTTTAATTATCTCTAATACTTCAATTCCATTTTTATTCGGCATATTTATATCTAATAATAAAACATCCGGCTTTACTGTTTTTAAACATTCCAGACACTCTATACCATCCGCCGCCTCTGCAATAACTTCAATACTACCATCAAATTCTAAAAGCTGCCTAACCCCTTCTCTCATTAAAACATGGTCATCCGTTATCATCACTTTAATACTCATGTTCATTTTTCTCCCTAATTTAATCTAACAATGGAACCAAAATTTTAATAGTAGTTCCGTAATCAGGCTTAGAATCAATTTCCATAGTTCCTAATAAAAGTTCAACTCTTTCCCTTAAAATAGAAAGTCCAAAATGATTATCCTTCGAAAATAATATATCCCTACTATCAAAACTTATTCCATTATCTGAAATTGTAATTAAACAATTATCATCATTATCCTTTTTAATTTCAAAAAATATCTTGGTTCCTTTTGAATGCTTAATCGCATTATTTAAACATTCCTCTACTATCCTGAAGATAGTCATTAATATCAGCGAATTATTACAGTTTATATTTTCAATATTATAATCTATACCTATTTTTGATGTCTCGTTAAATTTTTCAACTAATCTTTCAAAGGATTCTTTTAAGCCCAAATCATCAAATGTCATAGGATGTAAATCAAATATAGTATTTCTAATTTCTTGTATGACAGATCGCAATTTTTTATTTATTATCTCGAGTTCAAGTTTCGCTCTCACCGGATCCTCATCAATATATAAAGAACTCAACTCTATTTTATGCGTTAAATGAGTCAAATTCTGCAAAGAAGTATCGTGCAAATCCCTTGCAATACGATGTCTTTCTTTTTCCTGTATATCCAATATTTGAAGATGTTTATTAATAAGCTCCTTCTCAAAACCACCTTTCTTTTTTGATACAAGATAACTCTCAAAAAGTTTCAAAAGAGCGCTTAAAGTATTTATTCTCGAATCTATAATGTACAAATATTTATTATATAATTGATATTCATTATCATTATTATTTAATTCTAATTTTTTTAATATATTTTCTTTTTCTAAAATAAAACTCTTATAAATTTCTATCAAACTTTCATATAATTCATCTGACATAATAAAACCTCATACAAAGTACATTATTACATTGTAAATTATAACATATTCTAAAGTTTTTTTCATTACTTTTATTGACAGAAAAAAAGAAGAAAATATTATTTAATCGGCTCCCTGGAAGGCAATCCTGCTTTTCTCGGAAATTTCAACGGTGTTTCCTTTATTTTATCAATAATAAGAAGATTTCTATATATATCTGAAGAAGGAAGATAAAAATCCACCTGTTTTTCTACTTTCCCACCTAACAGGGAAATTGCTCTTTTTGCATCTGAAAGTTCATCTGTCAGTTTTTCCGACTTGTAACAAATAAATTTGCCTTTTTTCTTTACAAAAGGAATACAATATTCCGAAAGAGTAGAGAGATTTGCTACCGCCCTGGAAACACAAAAATCATATTTCTCCCGTCCTTCATTCTCTTTTGCAAAATCTTCCGCCCTTCCATGAATAACAGATATATTTTTAAGTTCAAGTTTATTTACGACTTCCTCTAAAAAACAAACTCTCTTTTTTAAAGAATCCAACAAAGTAATATTCAAATCAGGAAAAGCAATTTTAAGAGGAATTCCAGGGAAACCTGCACCTGTTCCCACATCGATCATAGAAATATTTTTTATATCATATTCTTCCGATACATTTTCCTCTGAATCTATTCTTTTCAAAACATCTGCTTTTACGATAGATAAACTGTCAATAAAATGTTTTTTCAAAACATCATCAAAATCCGTTATGGCCGTTAAATTCATAAAAGAATTCCATTCCATAAGTATTTCATAATACAGCTTAAACTGATAAAATTGTTTTTCCTCCAAATGAATTCCCAACTCATTCAAATCTTTTTCAAATTGTTTTGAAAAAACATTTTGATCAAAATGAAAATCTTTTAAACTATCCAACTTCATTCTCCACCCTGGTTATTTTTTTAAACTGTTCCAAATAAATAAGCAAAACAGAAATATCCGCCGGAGAAACTCCTGATATGCGGGAAGCCTGTCCGATCGATACCGGTCTGCTTTCAATTAATTTTTGCCTTGCTTCCAACCGAAGACTTTTCACATCATTATAATCCAAATTTTCAGGTATTTTTTTACTTTCCATCTTCTTAAACTGAGCTACCTGTTTTAACTGTCTGGAAATATATCCTTCATATTTTATCTCTATTTCTACCTGTTCTATTACATCTCCAGGCAATGGTTTTCTGTCAGCATCAATTTCAGATAAAATATCATAAGACAGTTCGGGACGACACATCAATTCCGCCATAGTTGTTCCTGTTTTTAATTCCGAACTTCCCTTCGAAGAAAGAAATTGCTGTATATTCTTAGAAGCTCCTATCATAAGATTCTTTAACCGCTCTGTTTCATCTGCTATCATTTTCTTTTTTAACAAAACCGCTTCATAATCTTTTTCAGAAATAAGCCCTGCCTTATATCCTTTCTCTCTCAAACGCAGATCCGCATTATCCTGACGGAGTAAAAGGCGATATTCCGCCCTGGAAGTCATCATCCGATAAGGTTCAAAATTATCTTTTGTTACTAAATCATCGATCAAAACACCTATATATGATTCTGAACGATCCAAAATAATCTGCTCTTTCTCTTTTATAAAAAGAGCCGCATTGATTCCAGCAACTAATCCTTGTGCCGCCGCTTCTTCATAACCGCTGCTTCCATTAAGCTGTCCTGCACTGAAAAGTCCTTTTACTTCTTTAAATTCCAAAGTTGGATATAGCTGCTTCGCATTAATACAATCATATTCAATAGCATAAGCATTTCTCACTATTTTACAATTCTCAAGTCCGGGCACTGTTCGGTACATCGCAAGCTGTACATCTTCGGGAAGAGAAGAAGACATACCCCCTACATACATTTCATTTGTATACAATCCTTCCGGTTCAATAAAAACCTGATGTCTTTCTTTATCGGCAAATTTAACTACTTTATCCTCTATGGAAGGACAATATCTCGGACCCGTTCCTTCAATTACTCCTGCATAAATAGGCGAACGATCCAGGTTTTCCCTTATAATTCTATGAGTATCCGCATTGGTATAAGTAAGCCAGCAAGAAACCTGATCAATCTGTACATCCTCAGGATTCGTAGAAAAGGAAAAAGGAATTACTTTTTCATCTCCGAATTGTTCTTCCATTTTAGAAAAATCAATACTCCGTTTATCCATCCTGGCAGGAGTTCCTGTCTTAAATCTTCTTATCTCTATTCCGAGGTTTTTCAAAGAATCCGTGAGATAATTTGCAGCCTGTAATCCATTCGGCCCCGTATATGTAATAGCCTCACCGCAAAGGCATCTTGCTTTCAAATAAGTTCCAGTACATAAAATTACCGCCTTACATTCATAAACAGAACCGGTAAAAGTCTTTATTCCTGTAATTTTATTGTTCTCCGTCAGCAATTCACAAACTTCCGCCTGTTTTATCGTAAGTTTATCCTGATTTTCCAAAACTTTTCTCATAGCCCTGGAATATTCCGCTTTATCAGCCTGAGCCCTGAGAGAATGTACCGCCGGACCTTTCGATCGGTTTAACATTTTCGATTGGATAAATGTCCGATCGATAACCTTTCCCATCTCTCCACCAAGAGCATCCACTTCTTTTACCAGATGCCCTTTCGAAGATCCTCCTATATTCGGATTGCATGGCATTAAAGCAATACTGTCTATACTAACCGTAAAAATAACAGTTTCCATTCCTAGTCTTGCACAAGCAAGAGCTGCCTCGCATCCGGCATGGCCGGCTCCTATTACACAAACATCTACTTTTTCCGCTACTTTTGTTTCCAAGGCCATGAAAAAATTTCCTTCCTTTTATATCAATATCTCATATTTATATTCTTTATTTTCCCATACAGAATTTAGAAAAAATTTCATTTATAAGATCTTCCCCTACTTCTTCCCCCGTTACTTTTCCCAAAGAAGCATAACTGCTCATCAAATCAATGGAATAAAAATCTTCCGGCATATCGTTCTCAATGCTCTTTTTCACCTGAAGCATACTTTCATAAGCATCCATAATTGCTTCTTTATGGCGCATATTCGTTATAATCACTTCATCGTCATAAGAAATATGCCCTTGGAAAAACATATCGTTTATTATTTTTTCCAACAAATCCATTCCCTTATTTTCTTTTACGGAAATTTTAATTACCGGATATTTCTCAGGAGTATCCATCGAAAAGCCAGAACAGGTTTTCAGTAAAAGTTGGTGTTTTATCATATCCTCCGTCACACAACTTTCCAGATCCGTTTTATTCAAAAGGATAATAAACCTCTTACCAGATATCATTTTCATAATATCATAATCATTTTCATCCAAAGGAACGGAAGCATCTATCACATATAAAATAATATCCGCCTCATCCGCATATTTTCTTGCTTTTTCTACTCCGATTCCCTCTACTTTATCCCTTGTCTGGCGTATACCCGCGGTATCCATAACATTCAAATGAATACCATTCAAATAAACACTCTCTTCCAGAACATCCCTTGTTGTTCCTGCTATATCAGTGACAATAGCCTTCTCTTCTCCCGTAAAAAGATTTAAAAAAGATGACTTTCCAACATTCGGTTTTCCCAGGATAACAGTACGAATTCCTTCCTTTATTATTTTTCCATTATCCGCAGAATCTATTAATTTTTTCAAAGACTGTAAAATATCTTCCGTCTTTATCGATAATTTTTCCGAATATCCTTCCAGACTAATATGTTCCGGATCATCCAGCGCAGATTCTATATAAGCTATCTCATAAATAATATCATTTCTAATTTTTTGAATAAAATCAGAAACGGAACCTCTTAACTGATTTACGGAATTTTTTAAAGCAAGTTTATTTTTAGAATGAATAATATCCATTACAGCTTCCGCTTTTGATAAATCTATTCTTCCGTTCAGGAAAGCTCTCTTCGTGAATTCTCCCGGCTCCGCAAGTCTGGCTCCATTTTTTATAACGGTTTCCAATATTCTTTTTGTCATAAGAATACCGCCATGACAGTTAATTTCCACCGTATCTTCCGCCGTATAACTGTTTGGAGCCTTCATCAGACTTACCATTACTTCATCTATTATATTTCTTTGATTATCACTTTTATCTACGATATAACCATAATGAATCGTATGGGAAGCAAATTCATGAAAACAGGATCTTCCTGACTTCGATTCATATATTCTGTCAACAATTTGTACCGCATTCTCACCGCTTATTCTAATTATGGCAATCCCGGAATCTGTCATTCCGGTAGCCACCGCTGTAATTGTATCACTTTTCATAATAATAATAAACTCCTAAAAATCATCCATTTGATAAAACCCTTGAACTTCCGAAAAATTCAAGGGTTTTATATGATTAATATATTATTTCCATACTTCTTTACTTCTTTAAATTAACAACAACTCTCCGGAAAGGTTCTTCCCCTTCGCTATGAGTTGCCACATATTTGTCATTCTGCAAAGCCGAATGAATAATTCTTCTTTCATAAGGATTCATAGGCTCCAGAGAAACGGAACGCTTTGTTCTTTTTACCTTATAAGCAATATTTTTTGCCAGATTTTCAAGAGTTTCTTTTCTTCTCTGTCTGTAATTTTCCGTATCCACTTTAACACGTACATAATTTTCAGACTCTTTATTTATGACAAGAGAAACAAGATACTGCAAAGAATCCAGGGTCTGTCCTCTTTTACCTATCAAAACACCCATTTCATCCCCGCTCAGTTCGATATCCATATAATTATCTATTTCATCATATTTGAGATTTATCGTCACAACAAGGCCCATAGCTTCAAAAACACTGTCGAGAAACTCTTTTGCCTTATCTTTTATGGAAGATTTTACCCTCGCTTTTATAACAGCTGGCCTGGAACCTATTCCAAGAAATCCTGAAGAACCTTCTTCAACAACAATATAATCCAATTTTTCGCTCGTTACAAGCAGCTTCTGACATGCTTCCGTGATCGCATCGCTTACTGTTTTTGCTGATACTTCCATATATTCCATCACAATACCCTCCTATCAGTTTTTATTGTTCTTCTCATTATATTGTTTTACCATATTCGCTTTGGAAGCAAGACTTCCTGCCTTTGCATTTTTATTATAATATTCCGTCGATTTTTTTACAGCAAGATCCTTTTCTTCCTGAGTCATGGAAGAAGCTTTCGATGGAATGGTTCTTGTACTCATATTGGCATAATTATTGATGGTTTTCGGATTAATTCCTGACTTTTCAAGCTTTTTATTTCTTTTTTCTACATTCTTTTTAATAAGCTCATCCAAATCCATCTTATCGATATGTTTATTAATGATAACCTGCTGAATACTTCTTACAACAGATCCGGCAATCCAGTAAAGTCCCATACCTGCGGGAAGCGTATAACAGAAGATTGCGGACATAAGAGGCATCATATAATTCATCGTTTTCATGGAAGAAGCCATCGTATTATCCTGGGAATTATTGCTTTCAGGCTGAGGCATAAGCTTCGTATTAATCCATTGCGTTACTGCCGATAAAACAGGAACTGCGATAGCCGCCACAACCATAAGATAAGATCCGGCAGAAACAGCTTCCTTTACAATAAAGGAAGGAGAATTCCCTATATTCAACCCTAAAAAATTGTTATATTTTTCCAATGTTTCCACGGTCATACTTACATCTGCGGAAAGAGAAGGAAACTTATCGGCCAGGCTGCTCCATTCCAACGTAGACGCACGGTTCAGCACATCAATAAAAGTATTTCTTATATATTCCATATTGCCGCCTGTAAAAGCTTCATTGGAAAACTGTTTGGTAAACATAGCGGCATCTTTAAAAGTCTGGATAAATTCCGCGCTGCCCGGCTGAGCGATCAGCTCGTCCACCAAAGGAAAAAATGCATCTTTAATCTTTCCTACATAAGCGGGCATAGCATATATAACACGGTATAAAGCAAACAATATAGGCATCTGAATCAGAAGCTGAACGCAGCTGCCCGTAGCGGAAACCCCATACTTTGCATATACTGCCTGTGTTTCCTCATTCATCTTCATCATCGATTCATTGTCTTTTTTATTTTTATATTTTGCCTGAATAGCCTGAAGTTCAGGATTCATTTTTGCAGAAAGTTTGGAAAATTTCTGCTGTTTTACCGTCAAGGGCATCATAAGAAGATATATAACAATGGTAAATAAAATAATAGATAAACCAATATTAGGAATACCTATCTTGTCCAAACAGAAAAAGATACCTTCCATTATATATCCGAGAATCTTTGCAACCGGCCCTATAATAAAGGTCTGATTCTGAGTTAAAATTATTCCGGGCAATTTCTTTCCTCCTACTTTTCCATAAAATATCTTTTTTTACTTCATTCCAGGTATTCTAAGGCACAGGATCATAGCCCCCCTTTGAAAAAGGATTGCACCTCAAGATCCTCCAAACCGTCAAAAGTCCTCCCTTAAAAGCTCCATATTTACTTACCGCTTCCAATCCATACTCGGAGCAGGTAGGTATATAAGGACATTTTGTTGATTTCATCGGAGATAAATACCTTCTATAGAATTGAATCATATAAATAAGTAACTTTTTCATAATTATTTTCAAATATAACGAAAATTCCATTAAACTTCATAAAAAAATATTTTTACTATATGATGAAGTTTTCCAAGATGTAATAACGCGCTTTCTATCTCAGCATAAGAAGCCGTCCCCGCATTATTTCTTGCAACGACTACTATATCTAAACCACTATTAAATATATTTTCATGTAGTCTGTAACTTTCTCTTACCAGCCTCGTCACCCTGTGGCGCACAACGCTGTTTCCTACTTTTTTACTCACTGATATTCCAAGCCTGTTGCATTCCCCGCTATTTTTCAATACATACATTACCAGATACTTATTAGCATAAGATTTGCCATTTTTGTACACATTCTTGAAATCATCATTTTTTTTTAAAGAATCGGAGAATTTCATGTAAAACTGCGTCCTTTTCTACTTCTAAGTAATAAAAAGGCCACAATACTGCGGCCTATGCTGATAATCTCTTTCTTCCTTTTGCTCTTCTGGCAGCTAATACTTTTCTTCCGCCCTTTGTACTCATTCTAGCCCTGAAACCGTGAACTTTTTTTCTTTTTCTCTTATTTGGCTGAAATGTCATTTTCATAATCGATGCACCTCCTTTTCCAGCCTTTATACATAATACCTTCTATATTATCCATGAAAGGCAAATATATTTTAAATAAATGTATTGAAAAATATCATTACGATTATAAAGGATAAAAACATATACGTCAAGTAAATAAGGACAAATTTTACTAAATAAAAATACCTAAAAAACAGCGAAAAAATCGTGATTTTTACTAACCCAACATCTTGTTATAGAATCAAAAGAATAACCACAAAATATAGAATGAAAAAAGTTATCCACAATGCTCGTTTTTCTATTTTTCCACCAATAAAATTATGCACATATTGTGTATAATCTGTGGATAACATGACTATACCCTGATGATAAACTGAGTATATCATGTGAAATTAAAATATAAACATACGATATAACTCTTATTTTCCTCAATTTTTTTCCATATGCATTTTATTACCCAATTATACACATATTTTTTATGAACTTTATAATGAACCTGAACTTATCCAATAGTTTATCCACTGAATGTGCATAACTTTGTTGATAAATTAATCATTTGAAATTTTACTTTATTTATATTAAGATATAACTACTTGCATAAAAGTGCAGGAAATTTGCTCGGAGGTATTTTAATGGATTTTATTGAAGAAAACTGGGAACTCATTAAACAAACTATTAAAAAAGAATATGATCTGTCAAACATATCTTATAATACATGGATCGCAAAGCTTAGTTTCCATAGTTCTGAAAACGACGTAGTAACTATCGTCATACCATCCGAACAATCTCATGCCCTAAGCTATATCAATAATAAGTATAAGAGCTATTTTCAGGTTACAATTTCCGAAATGATGGAACATGACTATGATATATCTTTTATATTGGAAAAAGATGTCGGCCATAATGAAGATTCCATGGCACCGAAGCCTTATTACAATATTAATTATGAAAAGGCTAACCTGAATCCTAAATACCGGTTTGATACTTTTGTAGTGGGAAGCAATAATAAGTTTGCCCATTCGGCTTCTTTAGCGGTAGCGGAATCTCCAGGAAATACTTACAACCCTCTTTATATTTATGGAGGAGCAGGGCTCGGTAAGACTCACCTCATGCATTCCATCGGACATTTCGTATTAAAACAAAACCCTAACAGAAAAGTTCTTTACGTTACTTCCGAACAATTTACAAACGAAGTGATCAGTTCCATCCGGAGCGGTAACGCCGCAGATATGACAAAATTAAGGGAGAAGTACAGAACGGTAGACGTTTTGCTGATCGACGATATACAGTTTATAATAGGAAAAGAAAGCACTCAGGAAGAATTTTTCCATACTTTTAATGTTTTACACGCGGCAGAAAAGCAAATCATCATATCGTCCGACAAACCTCCAAAGGAAATGGAAACGCTGGAAGAACGATTCCGTTCCAGATTCGAATGGGGGCTGATCGCCGATATACAGCCGCCGGATTATGAAACAAGGATGGCTATCCTTCAAAAAAATGCGGAAAACTTCAATAAAAATATAGACGATGAAGTATTTACCTATGTAGCTACCAATATAAAATCGAATATCAGGGAACTGGAAGGAGCTTTTAATAAAATTATTGCTTTTTCCAAACTGAACAATGTCGAAATTGACCTGGAAATGACAAAGGAAGCCTTAAAAGATATTATTTATCCGGACAAGCCGAAAGAAATAAGTCCTTCCCTTATTATAAATATAGTAGCGGAACATTTTGGAGTCAGGGCAGAAGATATCACTTCCAAAAAAAGAAATTCTGAATTCGTAGAACCAAGGCAGGTTGTTATGTATCTCTGTCGGTCTATGACAGATACTTCCTACCAAAGCATAGGAAAAATACTTGGAAAAAAGGATCATACCACAATTATCCACGGAGTTAACAAAATAACCGAGGAATTACAGACGAATGAAGATCTTAAAAATAAAATAGAAATCATAAAAAAGAAGATAAACCCCTCTTAATCTGAGTTATATTTTGTTTTTCACATAGATAATGATTTCTTTTTTCCTTGAAAAATAGTATAATAGTTAATGTTATACACATATCAACAATGCTTAATAAGTATAATAATAAATTTATAATATATATTATGGGCCTTTTCGAGAAAGGAGTTTTCACGATGAAATTAGTATTGTCCAAATCAAATTTACTAACCGGCGTTCAAATCGTATCAAAAGCTGTTCCGAATAAAACAACGATGTCCATTTTGGAATGTATCCTTGTGGATGCAAGGGGATCTGAAATAAAATTAATGGCTAACGATATGGAATTGGGGATAGAAACGATAATAGAAGGAAATATTGTTGAAAAAGGTATGATAGCCCTGGATGCAAAAATTTTCCTCGAAATCGTAAGAAAACTTCCCGACAGCGATATAACGATCGTTACGGACGACATGTTTAAAACGACGATCACCTGTGAAAAATCCAAATTTAATATTATTGGAAAATCGGGAGAGGATTTTTCCTACCTCCCCTCCATTGAAAAGATCGATTCTATCATTGTATCCCAGTTTACTTTGAAAGAAGTGGTAAGGCAGACGATTTTTTCGATTGCGGATAACGACAATAATAAGCTGATGACAGGAGAATTATTTGAGATCAATGAAGATATTTTAAAAGTGGTATCTTTGGACGGGCATAGAATATCGATCCGTAAAATAAGGCTTAAAAATTTTTATATGCCGAAAAAAGTCGTAGTTCCCGGAAAGACTTTGAATGAAATCAGCAAGATTTTATCCGGTGATATGGACAGCGAAGTACATATTTTCTTTACGGATAAACATATTGTGTTTGAATTTGACCATACTACGGTTGTTTCCCGCCTGATAGAAGGGGATTATTTTAAAATAGACCAGATGCTTTCCAGTGATTATGAAACAAAGGTAAGGATCAACAAGAAAGAATTCTTAAACTGTATAGACAGAGCTACTCTTCTCGTGAAGGAAGGGGATAAAAAGCCTATTATTATAAATATTATGGACGGAATGATGGAGCTTAAGATCAATTCCGCAGTAGGAAGCATGAATGAAGAAATCGATATCGAAAAAAAGGGAAAGGATATTATGATCGGTTTCAATCCAAAGTTTCTGATCGATGCGCTCAGGGTAATCGAGGACGAAGAGATCGATATTTATCTTGTAAATCCAAAAGCTCCTTGCTTTATAAGGGATGCGGAGGAAAAATATATTTATCTTATTCTTCCCGTAAACTTTACGACAGTAAACTAAAAAATGGATTAAGAAGGGAAAATATGGAAATAATTGAAATAAGAGACGAATTTATAAAACTGGGCCAGGTATTAAAATTATCTGGTTTGGCCGGTTCCGGTGTAGAGGCGAAAGAGCTGATTCTGCAAGGAAAAGTGAAAGTAAACGGAGAATGTGTTTTACAAAGAGGAAAAAAAATATTTAATGATGATATAGTGGAATTTGATGGAAATAAGATAAAAATAAAAGCTTGACAGGTGTAATATATGATTATAAAATCTTTGGAACTGATGAATTTCAGAAACTATGATTTTTTGGATTTGAAATTCAGCGAAGGAACCAATATCCTATATGGTGATAATGCTCAGGGAAAGACGAATGTACTGGAAGCTATTTATCTGTCCGCCACTACAAAATCACATAAAGGAAGCAAAGATAAGGATATGATAAGTTTTGACCAGGAAGAATCTCATATCAGGACTTATCTTGTCAAAGAAGAAATTGGTTATAAAGTGGATATGCATCTTCGTAAAAATAAGTCAAAAGGGATTGCTGTAGATGGCCAGAAATTAAAAAAAGCGGCGGACCTTTTAGGCTTATTAAATGTTGTCTTCTTTTCTCCTGAAGATCTTGGTATTATTAAAAACGGACCTGCCGAAAGAAGAAGATTCGTGGATATGGAACTTTGCCAGTTGGATAGTTTTTATCTTTATAATTTGAACCATTATAATAAAATCGTAAATCAAAGAAATAAACTTTTAAAGGATATGCATTTTAATCCGCAGCTTAAAGATACACTCAATATATGGGATTCGCAGCTTGTTTCTTTCGGTAGCAAAATCATAGAGAGAAGACGTATGTTTGCCGGGCAGTTAAATGAGATTATTTATGGAATACATAAAAAGTTGTCCGGCGATAAAGAAGAACTTATCGTAAAATATGAGCCTGATGTGGAAATCGAAGACTTTGAGATTTCTTTAAAAAGAAGCCAGGAGAGGGATATTAAACTGAAACAGACTTGCGTCGGCCCACACAGGGATGATTTTTCCTTTGTTACCGGAAACATCGATATACGCAAATTCGGGTCGCAGGGACAGCAGAGAACTGCTGCTTTATCTTTGAAACTTTCGGAAATAGAACTTGTAAAAAAAATAGCGAAAGATACGCCGGTTCTTTTATTGGACGATGTATTGTCGGAACTTGACAGCAACAGACAAAATTATCTTTTAAACAGCATAGGAGATATACAAACTATTATAACCTGTACAGGTTTGGATGAATTTGTGAACAACAGGTTTGAAATAAATAAAGTTTTTAATGTAGTGGAAGGAACCATACAAAGTTAAAATAGATGGCGGAAGGAAACGGCCGAAATAAGGCAGAATGAGAGGTAAGAATGAGCAATAACAGCGAATACGGTGCGGATCAAATACAGATATTGGAGGGGTTGGAAGCCGTAAGGAAAAGGCCAGGTATGTATATAGGGAGTACTTCTTCAAGAGGTCTTCATCATTTGGTTTATGAGATCGTGGATAATTCTGTAGACGAAGCGCTTGCCGGTTTTTGCGATACGATCGAGGTAGTTATTAACAAGGATAATTCCATAACCGTTACCGATAACGGAAGGGGAATTCCTGTAGGGATTAACCATAAGTCGGGAATTCCTGCGGTAGAAGTAGTTTTTACGATTCTTCATGCAGGAGGAAAATTCGGCGGCGGGGGATATAAGGTATCGGGAGGTCTTCACGGAGTAGGCGCTTCCGTTGTCAATGCTCTTTCGAACTGGCTGGAAGTAGAAATCTATCAGGAAGGAAAGATATATAAACAAAGATATGAAAAAGGCCATGTATCTTATTCATTAAAAGTAGTCGGGGAATGTCCGGAAGAAAAAACAGGTACGAGAGTTAGCTTTAAGCCCGATGAAACTATTTTTCAGGAAACTACGGTTTATGAATTTGATATTTTAAAACAACGGCTCAGGGAAATGGCTTTTCTGACAAAAAACCTTAAGATCGTGTTAAGGGACGAAAGAGTGGAAGAAGGGCAGAAACCAGTTGAAAGACAGTTTCATTATGAAGGCGGGATAAAAGAATTTGTTACTTACCTGAATAGAAGCAAGACCCCTCTGTATGAGAATATCATGTATTTTGAAGGTACGAAAAATAACGTTTATGTAGAAGTGGCAATGCAGCATAATGATTCTTATACGGAGAGTTCTTATAGTTTTGTAAATAATATTAATACTCCGGAAGGCGGAACCCATCTGGTGGGCTTTCGAAATGCCCTGACGAAGACTTTTAATGATTATGCCAGAAATAATAAGCTTTTGAAAGAAAATGAAGCCAATCTTTCCGGCGAGGATATCAGAGAAGGACTTACTGCGATCATAAGCGTAAAAATAGAGGATCCCCAGTTCGAAGGGCAGACAAAGCAGAAATTGGGGAATTCGGAAGCAAGGGGAGCGGTGGATAATATTGTGAGCGAGCAGCTTACTTATTTCCTGGAGCAAAATCCCACAATAGCGAAAATTATATGTGAAAAATCGATTCTTGCCCAGCGCGCAAGGGATGCGGCAAGAAAGGCGAGGGAGCTGACAAGGCGGAAAACGGCATTGGAAGGCATGAGCCTTCCCGGCAAGCTGGCAGATTGTTCGGACAAAGATCCCTCAAATTGTGAAATTTATATCGTAGAGGGAGATTCGGCGGGAGGAAGTGCAAAGACGGCAAGGAGCCGTAATACCCAGGCGATTCTTCCGCTTAGGGGAAAAATATTAAACGTTGAAAAGGCGAGACTGGATAAGATATATGCCAATGCGGAAATAAAGGCGATGATAACGGCTTTTGGAACAGGTATTCACGAAGATTTTGATATCAGCAAATTGAGATATCATAAAATTATTATTATGACGGATGCCGATGTGGACGGCGCTCATATCGCTACTTTGCTTCTCACCTTCCTTTATCGTTTTATGCCTGATCTGATCAAAGAAGGATATGTTTATCTGGCACAGCCTCCTCTTTATAAATTGGAGAAGAATAAAAAGGTCTGGTATGCTTACAGCGATGAAGAACTCGATAATATATTGAAAGAAGTAGGAAGAGATCAGAATAATAAGATCCAAAGATACAAAGGTCTTGGGGAAATGGATGCGGAGCAGCTTTGGGAAACGACGATGGATCCTGAGAGGCGTGTTCTTTTAAGGGTAACGATGGATGAGGAAGCGGAGTCTGAAATTGATTTAACTTTTACTACCCTGATGGGGGATAAAGTAGAGCCAAGGCGGGAATTTATAGAAGAAAATGCCAGATTTGTAAAAAATCTTGATATTTGACAGCGCAGAAATGAGGAAAAGAATGGAAGATAATATCTTTGATAAAATTCATGATGTGGATTTGAAGAAAACAATGGAAAATTCTTATATCGATTACGCTATGAGCGTTATCGCTTCCAGGGCGCTGCCTGATGTAAGGGATGGATTGAAGCCCGTACAAAGAAGAGTCCTGTATTCGATGATAGAATTAAATAACGGCCCAGATAAACCGCATAGGAAATGTGCGCGTATTGTCGGCGATACCATGGGTAAATATCATCCTCATGGAGACAGTTCCATATACGGGGCCCTGGTTAATATGGCGCAGCCATGGTCTACCCATTATCCGCTGGTAGATGGCCATGGAAATTTTGGATCGGTGGATGGTGACGGCGCGGCTGCCATGCGTTATACGGAAGCCAGGCTTTCTAAGATATCGATGGAAATGCTTGCCGATATCAATAAAGATACGGTAGATTTTGTACCGAACTTTGATGAAACGGAAAAAGAGCCTTCCGTTCTTCCAAGCCGTTTTCCGAACCTTCTCGTAAATGGAACGACAGGGATTGCAGTAGGAATGGCTACTAATATTCCTCCTCATAATTTAAAGGAAGTAATAGGCGCTGTTGTAAAGATTATAGATAATAGGGTAGAAGAAGACAGGGATACCGAGATAGAAGAAATACTTTCTATTGTAAAAGCTCCTGATTTTCCAACCGGTGGAGTTATACTGGGAACGAGGGGAAGCGAAGAGGCATATCGAACCGGAAGAGGAAAAGTAAGAGTAAGAGCCGTAACGGATATAGAAACGCTGCCAAATGGAAAAAGCCGTATTATAGTAACGGAACTTCCTTATATGGTGAATAAAGCGAATCTGATACAAAAAATAGCGGAGTTGGTGAAGCTAAGAAAAATAGACGGAATCACTGATTTGAGGGATGAATCCGACAGGGAAGGCATGAGAGTTGTCATTGAATTAAGAAGGGATGCCAATGCCAATGTTATTATGAACCAGCTTTACAAACATACTCAGATGCAGGATACTTTCGGTATTATTATGCTTGCTCTTGTGAATAATCAGCCGAAGGTTATGAATATTCTCGATATGCTCACACATTATCTTGCCCATCAGGAAGAGGTAGTAACGAGAAGAACGAAATATGATTTGAATAAAGCGGAAGAAAGAGATCATATTTTACAAGGGCTGCTGATCGCTCTCGATCATATCGACGAAGTGATACAGATTATAAGAAGCAGCGAAAATGTACAGAAAGCAAAAGAAAGGCTGATCGAACGTTTTCAATTCAGCGAAGTACAGGCTCAGGCTATCGTAGATATGAGGCTCCGTACTCTTACCGGTTTGGAAAGAGATAAGATTGAGAACGAACATAAGGAACTTCTAGCTAAAATAGCGGAATTAAAAGCCATTCTTGCGGATAGGAAATTATTGCTTGGCGTTATAAGAGATGAGATTACAATCATATCTGAAAAATATGGAGATGAAAGAAAAAGTGCGATAGGTTTTGATGCTTATGATATATCCATGGAAGATCTGATACCAAAAGATAATACGATAATTGCCATGACGAGTCTTGGGTATATTAAAAGAATGACGATTGACAATTTCAAAAGCCAGAACAGAGGGGGAAAAGGAATCAAAGGAATGCAGACTATCGATGAAGATTATATCGAAGATCTGCTTATGACGACTACCCATCATTATATTATGTTCTTTACTAATTTTGGAAGGGTATATAGATTAAAGGCTTATGAAATACCGGAGGCAGGAAGGACGGCGAGAGGAACCGCTATTATTAACCTTCTTCAGCTGAATCCAGGAGAAAAGATTTCCGCAATTATACCTATTAAAGATTATGAAAATAATAAGAATCTTTTTATGGCTACGAAAAAAGGAATCGTAAAGAAGACCCATATTATAGAATATTCCAATGTAAGGAAAAACGGGCTTGCCGCAATTAATCTGCGGGAAGACGACGAATTGATAGAAGTAAAAATAACCGATGAAAATACGGAAATATTTCTTGTTACGCGGCAGGGTATGTGCATCAGGTTTATGGAGACGGATGTAAGGGCTACCGGAAGAACTTCTATGGGAGTGATTGGTATGAATCTTTCGGACAGGGATGAAGTTGTCGGTATGCAGTTAGACCATCAGGGAGATTCTCTTTTAATCGTATCGGAAAACGGTATGGGAAAAAGAACTTACCTGGATGAATTCAGCGTTCAAAAACGCGGCGGCAAAGGTGTGAAATGTTATAAGATCGTAGAAAAGACAGGATATGTAGTCGGAGTGAAAGCGGTAAATGATGATCATGAAATTATGATGATCACTACTATGGGGACGATCATACAGTTAAGAATGGACGATATATCCACTCTTGGAAGAATTACATCAGGAGTAAAACTGATCAATCTCGATGAAGGCTCCAAAGTAGCGAAGATTGCAAAAGTAAGGGAAAAAGTATCCGATGGAGATCATGAGTTTGAAAATTTTGAGGATGCGCTGGAGGATATACCGGAAAGTGAAAAACATCCCGTGTTGCCCAACGATGAGGAAGTAACTCTTCCAAAGGAAGATGATGATGAATGATGGATTTTTTATGGAAATAATAATTCAGTTTGGATTATTGGTCATTGGATTTTTGTTATTAGTAAAAGGCGCGGACTGGTTTGTAGGAGGGGCATCAAAAATTGCGGACAGATTTGGTATTCCTCAGTTGATTATCGGACTTACGATAGTGGCTATGGGAACCAGTGCGCCGGAAGCTGCGGTCAGTATATCCGCAGCGCTGAAAAATACGGCTGAAAATAATAGCGCCGCAATCGCTATTGGAAATATCCTTGGCAGCAATATATTAAATGTATTGCTGATTCTTGGAATAACTTCCATTATTGTAGCGATACCGGTACAAATATCAACCATAAAATACGAAATTCCTTTTATGATTGTTATTACCTGTTTATTAGCGGGAATCGGTTACTGGAAGGGCCATCTTGGGAGAGTAGACGGAATCATTCTGTGGATGTTTATGATCGTGTATTTTGTCTATCTGATCGTGATGGCAAAGAAGGGAAAAATAAGCGTAGGAATTGAAGAAACGGAAATAAAGGTAAATGATAATATATTTATGCTTCTCATTCTATTAATCATAGGAATTATCGCCATTGTGTCGGGAAGCAATATAGCTGTGGATGCGGCGACATCGCTGGCAAGAATTTTCGGAATGAATGAAAGGCTGATCGGCCTTACCATAGTGGCGTTTGGCACATCGCTTCCGGAATTGATTACTTCCATAACTGCCGCCATGAAGAAAAAAGCGGATATTGCCGTTGGAAATATAGTGGGAAGCAATATTTTTAATGTATTATTCGTTATAGGAACTACGTCGCTGATTACGGATGTGCCTTATAATTATTCTTTTAATTTTGATAGTATTGTATGTATCAGCACTTCCATACTTTTATTTTTGTTTGTATTTTGGAAGAAGAAATTGTCGCGTATTCATGGAGTACTATTGCTTTGCGTGTTCTGCGCATATTATGGGAAAATTATTTTTTTCTGAAAAATGGTCTGAATTGTTATATAATAAAATAAGTGAAAGTAATGACATTTATGAATGATAAACAAGGAGGGAAGGTATGAAGAAAAAATATGATGTAGTGGCTTTGGGCGAGTTATTGATTGATTTTACGGACAACGGAATCAGCGGGCAGGGAAACACGATATTTGAAGCGAATCCCGGGGGAGCGCCTTGTAATGTGCTTGCGATGCTTCAAAAATTGGGAAACAAAACGGCTTTTATCGGAAAAGTGGGGAAAGATATATTTGGTACAAAGCTGAAAGAAGTTTTAAAAGAAGTCGGAATCGATACGTCCGGTCTTGTTATGGATAAAAAAGTGAGGACTACCCTCGCTTTCGTACAAACATTAAAAGGCGGAGACAGGGATTTTTCTTTTTACCGCAATCCGGGAGCCGATATGATGTTAGAAGAAGGAGATATTAATAATAGTCTTATAAAAAATTGTAAAATTTTTCATTTTGGCACTTTATCCATGACACATAAAGGAGTCAGGAAAGCGACAAAGAAAGCAATAAAAAAAGCAAAAGAAAGCGGAGCTTTGATTTCTTTTGATCCTAATCTGCGCCCTCCTCTCTGGGAATCGCTGGACGATGCGAAAAAACAGGTGGAATACGGACTGGGTCAATGCGATATTTTGAAAATATCGGATAATGAAATACAATGGTTTACAGGAGAAAAAGATTTTGATAAAGGTATTAAAAAATTACAGGACAGATATAGTATAAAATTGATTGTATTATCTATGGGCAAAGATGGGAGCCGCGCTTATTACAAAAATCTCAGAGTGGAGAAACCTGCGTTTGTCCAGAAAAATACGATAGAAACAACAGGAGCTGGCGATACTTTCGGAGGCTGCTGTCTGAATTTTATATTAAAATACGGCCTGGATAATATGGATCAGGAAAAATTGGAAAAAATGCTGACATTTGCAAATGCGGCGGCTTCCCTCATTACAACGAAAAAAGGAGCGCTGCGCGTTATGCCGACAAAAGATGAAGTAAAAGATTTTATCAAGGCATATTAATATTTTGTACGGAAAGCCTGTATATGATTGTAATAAATTATATATAGGCTTTTTATTATATGAAGAGAGAAATGAGGTTAAATATGAAAGAAGATTTAATGGAAAAAAGAGAAATTCAGACAGATTCAGGAGATGATAATAAAGTAATTTCTCCCATGAGAAGCATTCATATGATTCCTATGGATAAAATATCCGGTTTTGAAGTCCGTCCGGGAATATATGAAGTGAACGGAGCTACGGCAATTCCTTGCGGCGTTAATTTTACGGTTCATTCTTATCATGCAACAGGCTGTGAACTTCTTCTTTTTCGCAGAATGGAAGATGAACCTTATGCAGTCATTCCTTTTCCGGAAAATTACAGGATAGGGAAAGTATATTCCATGATCGTCTTTGGATTGAATATAGAAGATTTTGAATATGCATATAGGATCGACGGCCCTTATGATATGAAAAAAGGATTGTTATTTAATAAGAATAATTATCTTTTGGATATTTATGCAAAAGCGGTAAGCGGACAGAGAATATGGGGCGTTAAGAAAAAAGAAGGGGTTAGTTATAAGGCGAGAGTAGTTAAGGAAGATTTTGACTGGCTTGGAATGAATCAGCTTTTGATCCCTATGGAAGATCTTGTTATTTATGAAATGCATGTAAGAGGCTTTACGCAGCATGAATCTTCCGGCGTAAGATATCCGGGAACTTTCCGGGGACTTCAGGAAAAAATAAAATATCTGAAGGATCTCGGCATAAATGCCGTAGAATTGATGCCTGTTTTTGAATTCGATGAAATGAAAGATTACAGGGAAGTAAATGGTAAGCAATTATTGGACTACTGGGGATATAATACGGTAAGTTTTTTTGCCCCGAATACAAGTTATACGGCGAAGGCGGAATATAATCATGAAGGAACCGAGTTAAAGGAATTGATTAAAGAACTGCATAGAAATGGAATAGAATGTTTTCTGGATGTAGTATTTAATCATACGGCGGAAGGAAATGAGATGGGTTCTTGTTTCTCTTTTAAAGGGTTCGATAATAATATTTATTATATGCTGACGCCGGATGGAAGCTATTATAATTTCAGTGGATGTGGAAATACGTTAAATTGCAATCATCCTATCGTTCAGCAGATGATTATGGAATGTCTTCGTTATTGGACGACAGTTTATCGTATTGATGGTTTCCGGTTTGATCTTGCTACTATTCTCGGGCGGAATGAGGATGGATCTCCGATGAATAATCCTCCGTTATTAAAAAGCCTTGCTTTTGACCCGATTCTTGGGAATGTAAAATTGATTGCGGAAGCATGGGACGCGGGCGGTCTTTATCAAGTCGGAAGTTTTCCGGCATGGAACCGGTGGTCGGAGTGGAACGGAAGATACAGGGATGAGATACGTGATTTCTTAAAGGGCGAATATGGCATGTCAGGGCTGGCTGCAAAAAGAATTACGGGTTCTAAAGATTTATATGATCCCGAATACCGGGGAAATAATGCATCGGTCAATTTTATTACCTGTCATGACGGATTTACTTTGTGGGATCTTTATTCTTATAATTGGAAGCACAATGAAGACAACGGATGGAACAATACCGATGGAAGCAACGATAACCGCAGCTGGAATTGCGGTGTGGAAGGGGATACGGATAATGAGGAAGTTTTAAATCTCCGGCGGAAGCTTGTAAAAAATGCGGCGGCAGTACTCATGATGAGCAGGGGTATTCCTATGTTTCTGGCTGGAGACGAGTTTTGTAATACCCAATTCGGAAATAATAACGCTTATTGCCAGGATAATGAAATATCATGGCTGGATTGGAAATTGCTCGAAAAAAATAAAGATATATTTGAATTTTTCCGATATATGATAGGATTCCGAAAAGAGCATGACATCGTAAGAAAAGATACCGGACATTGTTCTTTAGGTTTTCCTGAAATACAAGTGATGGAAGCAGACGATTACTGTAAAATACTCCGTATTATTTATGCGGGGAGAAATGATAATAATACGAGGGATGATATTGTCTGTCTCGCTGTTAATGTATTTTGGGAAGAACAGGAATTTTGCCTTCCTCCGGTAACTTGCGGCATGGGATGGTATGTTGCGGCGGATACCGGGAACAAGTATTTATCGGATTCGATTCCGAAAAAAGGGGAAAAAATGCCTTTTCTGGAAGAAGGGAGAATACGTATGGCCCCGCGTTCGGTTTGTGTGATGGTTGTGAAATAAATTTATTTATAAAATAATACAAAATCTATAAATGGAGGAGAAAACTATGTCAGAAGAAATGAAACAGGAAACAATGGAAGATTACAGCAAAGAGCTGGAGGCATCTTTTAAGAAGATCGGGGAGGGAGATATTATTTCCGGGACAGTTATATCCGTGAATGAAGAAGAAGTGATCCTTGATTTCAATTATTATGCCCAAGGTATTATCAAAGCGGAAGATATGAGCAATGATCCGAAATATAATATATTGGATGAAGTAAAAATCGGGGATACTATAAAAGCAACTGTTGTAAAAACGGATGACGGTTCAGGAAATATCCAATTATCCTGTAAAGAAGCAAAAGAAGTTCTTTCATGGGATATCTTGAATCAATATATGGAAGAAGAAAAAGAAATTGAGGTAAAAGTAAGTGAAGTGGTGAACGGAGGAGTGATTGCTTATGCGGAAGGCATCCGTGGATTTATTCCTGCTTCCCACCTTTCCCTTAATTATGTAGAAAATCTCGAAGAATGGGTGAATAAAAAATTGTCCGTTAAGGTAATTACCGTGGATGAGAGCAAGAAAAAGCTGGTAATGTCGGCAAAGGCGGTAGAAAAGAAAAAGGCGGAGGAAGAAATCCATCATAAAATATCCATGCTGGCACCGGGAACGATTATGGAAGGAACCGTGGAATCTTTAATGCCTTATGGTGCCTTTATAGCTCTTTCTGATGGATTGAGCGGATTGGTTCATATATCGCAGATCAGCCAGAGAAGGATAAAGAAGCCTTCGGAAGTCCTGAATACGGGAGATAAGGTAAAAGTTAAGATCTTAAATACGAATAATGGAAAAATTAGCCTTAGTATGAAAGCGGTGGAAGAAAATTCGGAAGTGGATGAGGTAGAAAAAGTAGAAACTTCAAAGTACAGTTCTAATGAAAAGATTGGTACCTCTTTGGGGGATTTATTTAAAAATCTGAATTTATAATATTTATAATTTTATAATTTTTATAATAAGGTAACGAGGAGTAATATTATGGAAGCGTATGATGTATTTAAAGATCTTGCTATTATTATAATAGCGGCAAAATTTTTTGGAATTTTAGCAAGAAAATGTAAAGCGCCGCAGGTAGTAGGGGAGATTATTGCCGGACTTATTATAGGGCCGAGCATTTTAGGGTTGGTAAACCAGTCGGATTTTTTGATTGAAATGGCGGAGATCGGTGTCATTATTCTTATGTTTTCCGCAGGGCTTGAAACAGATTTGAAAGATCTTATGAAAACGGGTCCGATTGCAGCTTTAATTGCCTGTGCAGGTGTATTTGTTCCCCTTATACTGGGCGCTTTGCTTTATATGGCTTTTTATGGAGCTGCTCCATGGGGGTCAGAAGGATTCTATAAAGCGGTATTTGTCGGTACGATATTGACGGCGACTTCCGTAAGTATCACGGTAGAAGCGCTGAAAGAAATGGGAAAACTAAAGGGAAAAGTTGGAACAACGATTTTAAGCGCGGCGATTATTGATGATGTAATTGGTATTATTGTACTTACGTTTGTTATGGGATTCAAAAGCCCGGATTCCAATCCGGCGTCCGTTGTAGTTAATACGGTTTTATTCTTTATATTTGCCATCGTTGTTGGATTTGTCTGCTTTAAGATATTTAAATTTGTGGATAACAAATATCCCCATACAAGGCGTATTCCGATCGCCGGCCTTGCTTTATGTCTCGCTATGGCTTATATTGCGGAAAAATATTTTGGAATCGCGGATATTACGGGAGCCTATGTGGCAGGTATTATTCTTTGCTCCATAAGGGATTCCGAATACATAGCAAGCAAGATGGATACCAATTCCTACATATTATTTGGCCCCGTATTTTTTGCCAGCATCGGTTTAAAGACAAATTTAGAAAGCCTGAATGTCAGTATTTTAATATTTTCCATTGCATTCGTAGCGGTGGGATTGATTTCAAAAATAATAGGCTGTAGCCTGATGGCACGGATTTGTAAGTTTAATATGTCGGATTCTTTGAAAATCGGTGTCGGAATGATGACGAGAGGGGAAGTAGCTCTGATCGTTTCCCAGAAAGGATTGTCCGTCGGATTGCTTACGCCGGTATATTTTACTTCTGTTATTTTATTGATTATTGTTTCTTCTATTGCTACGCCTATTATTTTGAAGTTGTTGTATGCAAAAGATGATAAAAAAATTGGTATGGCATAAAAAATAGGAAATATTAATAAAATATTCTGAAAAAATGATTGAGAGATCTAAAAAGAGTGTATATAATAAAGATAAGAAGTAAATGAGTGAATTTTTTCAACAGGTAATAAAAATGGAAGGGAGGAGTATATATGTATCAAATTGTAACGATTGAACGCCAATATGCCAGCGGTGGAAACGAAATAGGCAGAAAATTGGCAGAAGCGCTTGGATATAAGTTATATGACAGAAATATTCTTATGGAAGCGGCAAAAAATCTTAAGATACCTTCCGTACAAATTGAGGGGCTGGAAGAAAGAAGCCCCGGAGGATTTCTTTTCAACCTTTCCAAAACTCCTTTAGGCGGGGTTTCCAACAGCAGGGAATTATCGTTGGCGGATAAGTTATTCCTTGAAGAAAAACGAATTATTGAAGAAGTGGCCGAAGAGGGGAAATGCGTGATCGTTGGAAGGGCATCCGGGTATATTCTCAGGGAGAAAGCTGACAGCTTACGGGTATTTATTCATTCGGATAATGAAAAAAGAAAAAAACGGGCGATAGAAAGGGAAGGAATTAAAGAATCGGAAGTAGAAAATGCCCTGAAAAAGAATGATAAGAGAAGAAGCGGTTTCTATAATGCGGTTACAAACTGGGAATGGGGAAATCCTAAATTTTATGAGCTGTATATGGACAGCGGAAGGCTCGGCATTGATTTGTGTGTAAAACTGCTTGTGGAGGCAGTAAAGAGTTAAGATAAAATATATACGAAGTTTAAAAAATACGGTTATTACCGGAGATATAAAAGCTATCCGGTAATAACCGTATTTTGATCAATCCGTCCATTGTTTCAGCATGGCTTTTGCGGAACGGTTCATTTCTTTTCTGAAATCCACATAAAATTTTCTATTGGCAAATGCTTTAATATATTCGGCAAATTCTTTTCCTGTTTTTTCCGATTGTTTTTCGAACATGCATATTGTCTCTTCTATGGTTTTCTGACGATAAGTATTCGTATGGACAATATCTTGTAATTCAAAACGCTTTGGTTTGATCCTGTCTTTCTGCTGTTGGGTAGGTTTTCCGAAAACAACCATGGAATAAGGAAGGGCGTATTTGGGAAGATGGAGCAGCTTCCGGTTAATTTCAAAATTTTCCATAATATCGCCGATATAACAGGAACCGATCCCCATGGACTGTGCCGCAACAACGGCATTTTGCGCAGCAATCACGCAATCCTGTGAGGCCAGGAAAAGATCCGCTTCTTCTATTTTAGGAGATTCTTCACAATAAGCGTTAAAAATATCGTGCCATTTTTGAAAATCTACTAAAAAAATAAGTACAAGGGGAGCTTTAGCGATAAAAGGCTGATTATCGCATCTTTTTGCTAACTCGTCTTTTAAACTCTGTTCCTGGATATCGAGAATGGAATATAGAGTCATGTTTCCTGCAGTGGGAGCCTGAAGGGCCGATGTAAGTATCATTTGTTTTTCATCATAGGTGATTGGTTCATCGGTAAAAACGCGGACGGATTTTCTGTCATATAATTGCTGGATCGTCTGGTTCATAAGCATAATCTCCTGATTGATGTTTTTATTTTTATTTACTATTATTTTTTGGAAATTGTCAATATATATTCTAATTAAATCACGGAAATCAATTTTGCCATGCCAAAGACCGTCAAAATTGATTTCTATGCAATTAAATTGACATTAAAAGAAAAAATGCGTAATATTATAGACAAAAAGAGAGAATGGAGGGTATAGAATGAATTTATTTGGTTTTTTGATTATTTTGGTAGTCGTTATTTTGGTTGCTGTTATTCTTGTGACAGGGTATAAGAAGGCGCCGCCGGATACGGCATTCATTATTTCCGGCCTTCGGAAAAAAATTATTATAGGAAAGGCCAGCGTAAAGATTCCGTTTTTTGAACGTATGGATAAACTGAGCCTGAAGTTGATTGCTATCGACGTTAAGACATCCAATGCGGTTCCCACGGCGGATTATATTAATATTCAGGTAGACGCGGCAGTCAATGTAAAAATAAGCAGCGAACAGCAAAGGCTCGCTTTGGCTGCGGAAAACTTTTTAAATCAGAATACGCAGTACATAGCCGGGATCGCCAGGGAAGTGCTGGAAGGCAATATGAGAGAGATCGTAGGCCGGATGAGGCTGGAAGAAATGGTCAGTGACAGGCAGAAATTTGCTAATTTGGTAAAAGAGAATGCGGAGCCGGATCTGGCGGCTATGGGCCTTGATATCGTTAGTTTTAATGTGCAGAATTTTGCGGACAGCAACGGTGTGATCGACGATTTAGGTATTGATAATATTTCCCAGATTAAGAAAAAAGCGGCTATTGCAAAGGCAGAAGCTGAAAAAGAGATCGCCGTGGCGAAGGCCGATGCGGATCGTCAGGCAAACGACGCGCGTATTAATGCGGAAAGAGAGATCGCTAAGAAAAATAATGAACTTTCCCTTCAGAAATCCGAACTGAAGAAGATGGAGGATACGAAGAAAGCGGAAGCGGATGCGGCTTATCGGATCCAGGAGCAGGAACAGAGGAAAACAATAGAAATAGCGACTGCGGAAGCGAGCATCGCAAAACAGGAAAAAGAAGTAACTTTGAAGCAGAAAGAGGCGGAAGTAAGAGAAAAAGCGCTGGATGCGGAAGTACGCAAGAGGGCGGAAGCGGATAAATTTGCTCGCCAGCAGCAGTCGGATGCGGAATTGTATGAAAGGCAGAGAAAGGCAGAAGCCGAGAAGTTCGAACAGGAAAGAGAAGCGGATGCTATGAAGGCGAAAGCGGAAGCCCAGAAATTCTCTAAAGAGCAGGAAGCGGCCGGAATTCGTATGGTTGGTGAAGCGGAGGCAGAGGCTATTCGTGCGAAAGGTCTGGCAGAGGCAGAGGCTATGGAGAAAAAAGCGGAGGCATATCAGAAATATAACAATGCGGCTATGGCTGAAATGCTGATAAAAGTACTTCCTGATATTGCCGGCAAGATTGCGGAACCTTTGACACAGATCGATAAGATTACGATTATCGGAGGGGACGGGCAGACGAACGGGGTCAGTTCCGTAGCCGATAACGTGCCGGCGGTAATGGCGAAGCTTTTTGAAACGATGAAAGAAACAGTCGGCATTGATCTTGCGGACATTGTAAAAGCCGGAACTTATGATGCAAAGGTAAACAGGAATATTAATATTACGACGGATGGAAGCGAAGAAGGAGAAGCGTTAAAAGATGGTGCCGTTGCAGCGTCTGCAATAAAATAATGAAAGTTTTTTTGTATTCCTCCTTTATCTGTGTTAAAATAAAAACCGATAGATTTTTAGATTTATGGCATACTTTTGAAAAGTATAGATAACAGGAGGAATACGATTTCATGGCGAAAGAAAATAAAACGCAGGAAAACAATGGACAGAAAATCCAGACAAAATATGAAAGAAAAATAGAAGAGAGAAAGAAACGGGAAGAAAAGGACAAGCGGGATGCAAAGCTGATGCGCATTGGAGTTATTGCAGCATGTTTTCTTATCGCAGCGGCGATTGTCGGCTCCGTTGCGGCTTCTGCTTTACGTAAAAAAGCGGCGACCAGCGATGCTTATATAACCATCGGCAGTCATTCCGTGACAAAACTGGAATTTGATTATTATTATTATTTGATGAAGAACAATTATATGATGACTTATGGTTCTTTACTTTCTTATATGGGAGTGGATGCAACGCAGAATTTGGAAGACCAGCAGTACAGCGGAGAGATGACATATAAGGATCTGTTCGAACAGCTTGCGGTAGAGCAGATCAGACAGACAAAGGCTCTGGCGGATGATGCGGCGGCAAATAATTTTGTTTATGATGATACGGAAGATTATGCGGCTATTTTAAATGAAGTGGAAGTGAATGCGGAAGCGGCAGGAACAACAGTTAATAATTATTATAAATTATCTTATGGAGAATATGCCACGGAGAAAAATTTGGAGTCTTTCGCAAAAGAAGGATTGCTGGCAGGAAAATATTATGAGTATCTGATTGAACAAAATGCGCCGGAAGAGCAGGAAATCAAAGATTATTATGCGGAGAACGTGCTGAACTACGACAGAGTGGATTACCATAGTTTTGCTTTTGAAGCGGAAACGGGAGATGAAGCTTCGGAAGAAGATGAAGCTTCTCAAGAAGATGTAGAGAAAGCAATGGAAGATGCCAGAAAAAAAGCGGATGCTATGAAAAAAGCGCGGGAAGAAGGGAAAGGGTTTCAAGAACTTTGCCTGGAAAATGCTTCCGAAGAAAATAAAGCGATGTATGAGGATGGAGAGACAGATGCTTCTTTGAGAGAAGGGGCATATCATTCCAGCATTCCTTCGGTTATGGCTGACTGGCTGTATGAAGATGGAAGAGGGGAAGGGGATCTCGCAGTTCTTAAAGATGCGGATAGTAATCAATATTATGTGGTAGAATTTGTAAAGCGTTACTATGATGAAGCGGATGACGAAAATATCTCCAATACAATATCCAGCGAAAGAGTATTGGAGTATATTGAAAATATAATGGAAAGTTATACCGTCACCGATCAAAAGGGAAAATTAAAATATTTAACGATAGAAGATGCGGTAGAATCATAGAATATGTTATTCATAAAGTAGTTTATAAAAAAGGGTTCCGGTTAGATAACGCCAGATAAGGAAGTTTTTTATGTAGGGTACGGTGTGACTTAGTAAATGGGTTACACCGTATCCTTTTGTGGGTCGGATAGACCCTGTTGAGTATGTTGGAGTTTCTCAACAGAGAAACGGAAACATGCGAAATATTAACCACCCGCTATGCGGGTGCGTGACGTTTGTTATACAAAAATCACCTTTCCATTATAATAGAGGTGTTCAGGCCACTATTAAAAGAAAGGAAAGGTGATTTTATGGCAAAACAAACCAATTCGCTTGCCCACACGAAGTGGATGTGTAAATACCACATCATCTTCACCCCAAAGTATAGACGAAAAATTGTCTATAATCAATATAAAACAGATTTGCGTGATATTTTAAAGTGTAGGATTACAATATATGTTTGGCAAACCTACATTTACAAAAATTTTGGTATATTTTTTCGGAGAGTGGTGAATACTATTCTATTTTGGTTTTCAAATGCTGGAATTTAATTAATATGCTAATTACTTTTAGCATACAAGTTTAGAATAATGTCTGTATATAGTTGTTGCGATTTCCGAATCTGTATGCTATAATAATTGCGTACATTATTTAATTTTTGCATGCGGAAAGTTGGTGTCTGCTTGAGTAAAAAAGAAATTTTAAAAACGGTAATTGAAAATAACGGCGGCATTGCAAAAACTTCAGATTTTGTTGCTAACGGGATAAATAAATATGAGGTAGCGGCTTTTTGTAAAGAAGGAGTCATCGAAAGAATTCGTAGAGGATTTTATCAGCTTCCCCAAAGCAAAAGTATTACAGAAGAACAGCTCATACGGGAGCTTCTTCCGCAGGGAATTATTTGTGTTGAGTCCGCTTTGTTTCACTATGGATATAGTGATTTTTCTCCTCGTGAATGGTCGATTGCTGTGCCGAGAACAGCGTACCGTGCCGTAAAAAACATTGAAGAATTTCCGATAAAGGCTTACTATATTCAAAAGGGATTTTTAGATATAGGTAAGTCCACAAGCAATTTTAACGGTGTAATATTGCCTTTGTATGACCGTGAGCGAACAATATGCGATTGCTTTAAGTACCGCACAAAACTTGATAACGAAATTTTTAATAAGGCTGTCAATGCCTATGCTGCTGACGAAAAAAAGAATCTTGCAAATTTGTCTAAATACGCAAAGGAAATGAAGCTTTATACAAAGGTTATGAATGTAATGGAGGTGCTGCTTAATGGCTGATATAGCTGCGTCCGTGCTGGAGCGACTTAAGAATAAAGCTGCTGAAAGTGGAAGAAGTTATCAACTCTGTTTACAGCTTTTTTGCCAAGAGGAATTTTTGCGGCGTTTGGAAAAGTCCAAGTATGCTGAAAACCTTGTGTTAAAAGGAGGCTTGTTCCTCTATTCTCTTACTGACTTTGATAGCCGAGTAACGGTTGATGTAGATTTTTTGCTTCGGAAAATACCAAATACACCGGAACAGTTAAAGGGCATACTTGGGGAAATTATTGCAGTTCAAACTGGTAATGATTTTGTGACCTTTGAGATAAAAGATATTGCGCCTATTGCTGTTGCGAAGAAATATGCCGGTATAGGTGCTTCAATGGTCGCTCGTATTAAAAATACTCGCACACCCTTTGGCATTGATTTTGGTGTTGGCGATATCATTGTGCCAAAGCAGGAAAAAAGAAAAATTCCCACTCAGCTTGATGATTTTGTTGCGCCGACAATCAATACTTATTCCATTGAAACGACCATTGCTGAGAAAATTGATGCAATCCTCAGTCTGATGGAGTTTTCCAGCCGCATGAAAGACTATTACGATATTTATTATCTTGCCAATAAGTTTGATTTTGATGGAACGATACTATCCGAAGCTCTCAGAAAGACCTTTACAAACAGAGAGCATAGTTTTACGGTGGCGCAGTTTGGACAGGTTATGACTTTTGACAGTGATGACGCTATGCAGAAGAAATGGAAAGCGTTTACCCGTAAGATAGATACGAAAACAGATGACTATAGTACCGTACTGAAAACAATAAAAGCCTTCTTGACAAAGCCGTTTGCAGCAGCGGTAGAAGGCAAAGTGTTTACAGGTAATTGGACTGCCCAAAATGATGAGTGGATGTAGTAGGAGGATGTTATGAGTATAAACAATAATCCATATAATTTTTTGAATACTCCTGTGCTTGACGCTATGCGAAAATTGCAGAAAACCAGTGCATTGACTGCTGTTCATGAGTTGCAAGCTCAAATGTATCTTACTTTTTGGGCAAACAAAAAGTGATAAGTGAGGGCAGGGAGCATTAAATTCCCTGCCCCCATATTCCAATGGAATTTGCTTCGTTTTCGGGCAGTTGCAAATCGGGGACGAGATAATCTCCAATCCGTGTGTATGTACCGTCCATCTGTTCAAATATTGTCTGTCCCATAGTCCTAAAATTCTATAATTTTAACCTTGAATTTTTTAATTGGTGCGTGAGCGACTTTGATAATAATTTTGCGCTCATATTCATCAACCGCTATGTAGTATTTTTGTTCTTACATATTCTTTGACCTCCTTCACTTACATTGTAACAAATTTCTGTACTTTGCTGATGAATCTGTCAATGTTCTTTGTTTGTTCTTCCTGTTCGTTAATTTCTTCATTCAATCGCAACAGCTTTTCCCGCAGTTCTTCCTGCTCGTAATCGTCGGAGAGCATTTGAAATCTGCTGTCAGATAGTTTCCCATTGGCGTTGTCCTCATAAATACGCTTGAATAATCGGTCAAGTTCCTCTATCCGCCGTTCTGCTTGCGTCAGTTGCCGCCGCTTCGCTGCCATAGCTTTTCGGAATTGTTCTTCATGGTTTGCGACACAGGCAATCGTCAATCTCATGTGGGCGAATACGCCCTGTTCCAAGACAACGGCACGGATAAAATGAGTAGGGCAAACATCTTTCCCTTTAAGCCTTGAAGTAGTCTATAAAACCTTTGCTGTCGCCAAAACCGCTAATGCTGAATATCAGGAAGAATCCGACAGGTGGGAGGAACTTTATGGAGACAATGCACAAAAACAGGAAAAAGAAAGCATTCACAAGCGGTTGCAGAATTATCATAGGGAAAATGCAGACAGACAAACAATTCGGACTTCCAAAAACAAGGATAAAGGGGCGAGATAGTCGCTCTTTTATCTTTTCAAACCAAATATCATGTTGCTCTTACAAAGAGGTAAGTGATTGGCGTATAATAAAGTGTCGGATTTTGTAATTTTGTCAAAAACTTTCTGAGAAAAAATAGAATTAATAGAAAGGATTTTATTATGAATACCATTGTTAATCTTTTTTATCAATATGGGAATAAGGTTATCATCACTGTTGCAATTGCAAATGCAGTGATATTCGTACTTACTATAATGTCAGAGAAAAAGATGTCTAAATTGTTATACCGCAAAGGCAATAGTGCTCGCAAATTTATTCCTGACATGGGATGGGACGGTAATAAAATTGATAAATTGCAAGGAGAATATCAGATAATGATTATCCTATATACATTATATACGAATATTACTGCTATATTTCCCTTATTAGGAATTTTAGGCACTGTGGCTGCACTTATTAAAGAATTTGACGATATTGAAGGATTAACGGGGAATTTTATGGTTGCATTAAGTACAACTTTTTGGGGGATTTTATTTGCAATCGTATTTAAGGGCATTGATGCAGTAGTTTCTGGACCTATGGAAAGGATTGTTGAAGATACTAATTATGTCGTTCGATATGAAGGAAAAGAGGAACAGGAATGAGGCAGAACAGAATAAGAAATATCGTAATCGAATTGACATCACTTCTTGATATTGTGATGATTTTAATTTTTGCGGTTATGATAAAGAACTCTCAACTTGTAGAAGCGAGCAGTCAAGAAGTAGGCGAATTGCAAAAAGAGAATGCCGAGATGCAAAAAGAGTTGGCGGAGTTTGAGGGAATTTCCGAGGAATTAGCCAACGCATTGGGAAAACTTGAAGAAGGCGATTTAGAAACATTATTAGAACAACTGCATAATGCAGAAAATGAAGTTAATTCCTATGAATACATGGATGACATTGTTATTGTCTACAATATCGGATTAGAAAACCGATATAATAATACTGCAAGATGTTTGACTTATGGGTGTGCAACTGATGAAAATAATAAAACGCATAGCGTGAAACGGACTTCTACGGAAGAATGGGATTATGCAGTAAATTCTTTGAAATTAGATTTAAAGGAATCTATTGATGAAGAATTAGAGGGAAACGTAGAGGATAAATATATTTATCTTGTTTTTTCAGTTGATATGACCAAAATATATGCGGATGATTATAATGATGTAGAAAAAGTATTGACAGATTTTGAAACAAGGTATGGCGACAAAGTAAGATATAGACTTAACATTTTAGAAGGAGAATAGCCTAAGATGAAAAAAGTAATTATTTTTGTTGTAATCTTAATATTTTTAGCGTGTGGCGTAGTTATTGGAAAACGAGGGTTTGGTTTGGGGGACGGTAGTAAAGAAGGAAATCAAGTTTTGGTTGCCTCAGAGACAGATAAGATAGATGCTGATTCACAAAATCAAGAGATAATCATAAGGGTTGAAGAAAACAAAATATATGTTGGGGAAGAAGAATGTGATGATGCAAAAGATTTAGCAGATAAAATAAGTAAAATCAGTTCTCAACAAAAAGAGACAGAATATATTTTTGAACATGAACACGCAATTAAAGCGACTTATGATGAAGTTATGCAAACGCTAAATAATTTAGAGGAAACTTTGGAAATAAAAATCGATTACAGGAGAAATGAAAGATGAAAAGCAAGAAGATTTGGAAGGCTTATATTATTTTTGTAATGTGTTTTGCTATGGTGTTTTCATTGACAGGATGTAAAAAGAAAGATAAAGAATCGAAAGAGGCTGCTGTAGGTAATAGTGGAAATCAGATTAATGTGGATTCTTTCAATGCACCCGGCGGTCAATCAGAAAATGAAGAGACAGATTTGGAAATAGGTAAAGAGAAATCTGACACAATTATTATTGTCATAGATTGGAACATAATTAAAATTGATGACAATGAATGTGGCAGTATTGATGAAATGAAGAATCAGATTGTAAAATCGGGATGCAAAAAGATAGATTTACAGCATACCAATGCAAATAAGCAAACATTAGATGAGGTGGTGGATGTTTTAAAGGAAATAGAAAGTACTTTGGAAATTGATGTAAACTATAATTAAACTGTAATATATGATTCTACAAGGCACAAAAAAGTCTGTGAAAGAAAATTCACAGACTTCAGACTGTAGACAAAGCGGCTCTGGTGCGTGTGCACCAGAGCCATTTTCTTTTATGAAGTAAATTGCGTCTAAAACAGAAATTCTGAAAAAATCTCTTG
>OFGK01000340.1_pt1 | contig 46183 bp, 42 predicted proteins | sample 1521771 | NCBI WGS metagenome assembly OFGK01 (sample SAMEA3504088, study PRJEB24116) | mouse gut metagenome | biome: mouse gut; feature: mouse-associated habitat; material: faeces | place: Denmark | collected 2011 | reverse complement strand
TCCACAGGCGCTTTCTCCAATCCGCCCTGTGCTTTCATTTCTGCATAGGAAACCAGTTCCCCCGTTTCTTTATCCAGATACAGGCTGCTGCCCTGTTCCCGGCGTTTCACTACTTCCAGTTCCACATCGCCCCGCTGCAGGATCTCTGGCAGCATACCGGCTGATATGCACAAAAGAAGGGTATCTTTGTCTTTTGAAGACAGCATTTCCCCGGTCACTTCCGTGTCGGTTTTCTGAAACCGGAACATTCTGCTTTTCTCGCCTTTATTGGGATGCGTTGTAGGGGTATCCCCATTTAGCAGGCACTGCAGGATTTCTTCATCGTTGCTGTATCCCCTGTCTGCGATGCCTTCAAGGTTCTCCACGCCTAATGCGGCTTTTGAGGCGTCAATGCCGTTCCCAAGCAGATGCCAGTCCGTGCATTCATTTGTCACATCATAATGGACGATCAGATGGTTTTCCGATTCCACTGCTGTCTGCACGTTGAAGCTCGGCCGGATGCCGTCCCTCGTTTTCATAAGGCGGCTTTCCGGGTCGGTGGTGCAGATGTGGTTCTCCCCGCTGCCTGCCATCCGCTCCAGCGCTTCAGTCAGCTGGGTCTTTCGGCGTTCCAGATAATCCAGCACTCCGGCAATATCTTCTTTCGTCAATGCGCCCGGCTTGGATTCGGCAGTATCTGTTTCATCCAGCTCTTTCATGTATCTGCTGATCTTTTCCTCCACATCCAGAAGGACCTTCTTGGCATTGCTGCTGACATAGCTTTTATTGTCAGCATTCACCGCACGGAATTTTGACCCGTCGATCACCACTGATTCATGCGATAGCAGCCCTGCTCTGTTGCACAGCTTCACAAATGCCTTGAACACTTCTTTGATTGCTTTTGCATTATCTTTCCGGAAGTCTGCAATGCAGCGGAAATCCGGGACAACCTTCTTAAGAAGCCACATCAGTTCCACATTCCGGGCTGCCTCCTTCTGCAGCCGTCTGGAGGAACGGATGTGGTTCAGGTAGCCATACATATACAGTTTTAGCATATCGCGGGGATCATAACCGGGACGGCCTTCTTTTGCAGGAGCCGCTTTAAAACCCATGAGGGCTATATCCAGTGAATCGATAAAGGCATCAATGGCACGCACCTCATTATCCCCGCCAACATAATCGTCGAGGGTATCAGGCAGTAAGATTACCTGGTTTCGATCTGCTCCTTGAATATACCCCATGCCTGCATCCTCCTTGGTGGTTCTGATGGCTTAATTATACCATATCCTGAACCTTGCCTCCATGTTTTCCAGAGTTTTCGGACAGTCTGCAATTGATTTTTTCCACGATATGCCTGATTTCCCTGCGTCCACAACAAATGTGCCTCATCCACAAATGCAATATCTATAGGTTCATCCTCTTCCTTATGGGTTAGTATGAAGTGAGTTGGATTACATACAATATCTTTATGCACAGAATCAAGACACAATTTTGCTGCAATTTGCTTATATACCGTCAATTGCTCCTCATGATTGACCATTAATCTGCACTTTATATTCTCAAATCCTAACTCTTTATTATTTGTACATAATTCATAAAACAAATTGCTGTTAAGAACTGTTTTTCCTGTCCCAGCTTCTCCGGAAACAAAAATCAACTGTCCCCTTTTTTTCTGCTTTAATGCCTCCCTTACCCTGTTAAATATTTGAAGTTTAGCCTTCTTTTGGTTATCACTCAATTCATGAAAAGGCGAAGCTTTATAAAGGGCAGAATCCAAAATCAGATTTTCCGCAGGAAAAAGATGAGCATTCATTTTCCCAAGCCCTTTCCATACATCAGAAAAAATATCCTCAAACTTATCTGAGGTATAATATTTATTCTGCAGATTTCCTCTTCGATTATGGATTTTACGTACCTTTTCAACTCCCAGCATATAAAACATCAGCATGTTTTCAATATCCATAGTAAGTGATTTATTAAAATATTTATGTCCTATAATAAAAACTTCTGCGCCCTTTTTCTTAAGCATTTTCTGCCAGTTTTCATCCTTAGCAACATTGCAGAAATGTTGATGAGTACGATTAATTATATCTGCTGTTTCCCCAATATAGACTTCATAATACTCACCATCAGGGCAATGATGAATATAAACTACCGGATACTGAAAAAGAAGTTTTAGTTTAACAGCATCTTTTGTTTTTTCCAGGCTATCTTTATATTCTTTCAGGCCTTCCTCAGAAACGTTCATCTTATGAATTACTGGTACATCACATATTTTTTGCTTACTCATAACAGGTTTTAAATTTGGAATTTTTACTTTATCTTTTTTATCATTTGTAATCATAATCAACCTTCTTCTTAATTCTTTTAAGCTTTTCAATCAGCCCCAAGTCTGCCGGAAGCCAGTCCACACTGTCTAATTCTTCCGGCAGCAGCCACTTTGCAGCCTCATGTTCCCGCAAAACCAAATCCCCCGATCTGATCCTGCAAAAAAAGCAGTGCATTGTTAAATGAAATTTCGGATAATCATATTCCACGGTCTCAACCAATTTTCCTATTTCAATTTCTGTATCCAGCTCCTCTTTTATCTCCCGTATCAGCGCCTGTTCGGGTGTTTCTCCCTGTTCGATTTTCCCACCTGGAAATTCCCATCCGTCTTTAAACTCTCCGTATCCTCTTTGAGTGGCAAATATTTTATCACCATCTACAATAATTGCTGCCACTACCTCTATCGTTTTCATCTTGTGTTTCCCTTTCTCTAAATCCTATTAGCCATTCACAATATAGTCATAAATATCATTCCTCACCGGTACATCTAAATGATACATAATTTCAAAAGCATCATCATTTGTTGCTTCCATGTGAATGGGCTGCGGATCACCCTGTGCAAACATTTCTCCCAAAAAGTAAAACTCTTTTGCTTCATTATCATCTTTGTTCTTTCGAACAAATAAGAAAATGCGGTTTTCTTTATCCTCTTCGCTTCTTTTATAAATATGAACAGCATCTTTTGACGTTACTTTTCTAGGATGCTTTGACAAAGCAATTAATTGATTTTCCGAAACAAATCTATCCTCGTATGCAATTGCATCTGCTGCTTTTTCATAATTAATAAATACAGGAAGCGTTTTTGTGTCCTCATCATAAAAATAACCGCCAATATTTTGTGCATTCATATTGCGCTTCCAGTTAAGCAGCCTGCAGACATCCTCATAAGTATATTTTTGATATAGCTGAAAATTGGTATCCTTGTAAGTATCAGAATACAATTCAAAATACCTCGAAATGCCAAAATTAATTATTTCCATTACCATATCTGCAAAGTTCTTGTTTTGAAGTTTTTGATAAAATGACTCTGCTATTTGGCAGTTTCCATTATTATCTTCAATCAAAATGCAATCAGCATATTTCCTTTTTTCTTCTTCCTTGGGAAATTCATTTGTCAAATTACTTATAACCGATTTTTCAACTCTTTCTGATAGATCAATTTGATATTCCAGTTTCATAATTGCCCTGAAGTATGCCACAATTCGATCATCCTGTTGTAATAAATATTTTAATAATGCAAGTTCATGAATTCTTTTAAAAAAAACTACTTTTCTAGACAAAAAATCTATTATAGCCTCCTGTGTCTTATTAAGACGTATAGAATAATCTTTTTCATACTTCATTAAAAAAGCATAGTAAGAACCACATTTTTCAAAGATTTTTGTTATGTCAATTGCTCCATACTCGCGAAATTCACTTATCGTTGGAATCCTGCCAAGTTTATATTTTAAGCTTTGATAAGATTCTTTCAATAATTTTATGTCATTGGTTCTTGCTGTATCTATTGATGCATAAATGCGCTTTTTAGATATTTCATCAAAGTGAATCGTAGAACTTCCCGGAATAATCTTAGCTCCTTCCATAATATATCTTCGAATTGTATCTTTGTTATAAGATCGATCACCAGATAATGCAATAGGAATCATAAAATTATTCATATAATTTCCAATAAAATCCAGAATCACTACATATTCTTTATTTTCAAATTTACGAAGTCCACGTCCTAACTGCTGTACAAATATAACCGGTGATTTTGTTGGACGCAACATTATAATCTGATTAACTTCCGGTATATCTACTCCCTCATTAAAAATATCTACTGTAAAAATATAATCAAGCTGTTTTTCCTTATTTTGATCATCTGTTAACCTGTCAATTACAGCTTCACGCCTTTCCTGACTGTCTTCCCCTGTTAAAACTTCTGTCCGATATTCGTGCTTATTAAATTTTCTGGAGAGCTCCTTTGCCTCTTCTTTTCCGCTACAAAAAATAAGTCCTTTTACCCTTTCTCCACTATGCCCATAGTATTCTGCTTTTTCTATCACGTATCTTACTCTTTCTTCTGAAACAAGCTCATTAAAGCTTCTCACTCCAGCATTATCGTCAAATACCTGTCCATTAATTTCTATATCCGTAATTCCAAAATAATGAAATGGGCATAATAAGTCTTCTTCCAATGCTTGCTGCAGGCGGATTTCATACGCTATGTTATGATCAAATACCGAATAAATATCATATTGATTCGTGTCAGGAGATGCTGTCATCCCGAGCCAGAAATCAGGTTGAAAATAATTCATAATTCTCTGATAACTATCAGCACCCACATGATGTACTTCATCAATCACAATTACATCAAAATTCTTTTCAGAAAATTGTGTATATATTTCCGGTTTCGTCATCATTTGCATTGTTGCAAATAAATACTCTGCGTCCAATTCCTTGCTTGTTCCTGAAAGTAAACCAAATGTCCGGGTATTACCAAAAACCATTTTATAGCTTTTCATTGCCTGCTTTGCAATCTGTTCACGATGAACTAAAAACAATACCTTTTTTGAATGCATCTGCCTAAGCGCGAATGCTGATGCATAGGTTTTTCCCGTCCCGGTAGCACTAATCAGCAGTGCTCTCTTTTTGTTTTGAATACGCATTTTTAGTAAATTTTCTGCAAAGGCTGTCTGCATTTTATTTGGCTGTAATTTGTATTGTTCAAAGCCAACAATCTGTTCTTTTTTTGCTATTTTGCGCTGTTCTTTTATAATTTCGTATTTTGTTTTATAGTCCTCAAAAAACGCATTAAAACTTTTTGAATGTTTATCCTCCCACAACCCGCCGAATTCTTCCAACAGGCATTGTGTAAATTCTCCTTCCGCTGTGGAAACAATTTTCATATTCCACTCCCTGTTTTTAGTAATTGCACTTAATGTCATATTAGCGCTGCCAACAATAATGCGGTAAATTTCTTCTTTTCTAAAAATATATCCTTTTGTATGAAATCCTCCGCCTCCTGCATCTATACAAAACATTTTTAATTCTATATTTTTCAATGATGCAAGCTTTTCAAGTGCACATGGCTCACTGAACATCAAGTAATCTGTCGTCAGTATTTTCCCAGGTACATTTCTTTTTTCCAATTCAGATAGTGTTTGCAGAAGCGGTGTTATTCCATTTTGAGTAATAAAAGCTACACTAATGCAAAATTCATCACAATTTGATAGTTCCTGCTCAATAGAAGCTAATATTTTCTTACCTTTTTTATAATCATTAGTTATAAATTCCGGACGATATGCTAAATTTGAATTATAGGTTCCATCAATAAATGCTGTATTACATCCTTCTTGTATTTTTTTTACCGCAGCTTCTCTCTTATCCATAATAATTCCAGCCTATTTTTCTTAAAATATTACCTGTATATTTAGAAACATTATAACATATAACATGTGTAACCAGCACTCTCTAATTTGTATTCATTTGACATTCTCTATATACTTACACCCAGGATAATTTGCGCATCCATAAAACTTACTGCCTGCATAATTCCCTCTTTTTGCCACTTTAAGTACCAATTTTCCCCCACAGCGGGGACATTTTTTATCCTGCATTTCTGTTGTCGTTTTAGAAAGAACTGGTTTCTCATAACGTTTCTTTATGGTTTCTATATGTTCCTTTTTCTCAAGTTCCCCAGCTTGTGTCAAAGGATATAATTTTTCATATATTTTATTTATTATTGACTTCGGCATCTTCCCTGTTGATACAGACGCATTTTGCAAAACTGCTTCCAAAAGATTTTCTCTTTTAACAACATGATGTTCATCGCTTGTTAAAGTAATCTTTTTCAGCTCACATCGTATGCTAAATACAATATAAGAATAAAATTTCAAATCATGGAAATCTCTCAAATATGACTGTAGCCATTTTAAATGAACTTTGTTCTGTATAATGGGATTAAAAAAATGCTCCTTTTGGCTTTTCCCTCTTCCTGTCGGCAATACCTGCGTCCATTCCCGCTGAGTTTCTGTACCAAATATCCATCCACTAAAATTCTTAGATTCAAAAACATAAATTCCTGACTCATGAATCATTATAACATCTACTTCAGTAGTTGTTCCGTCTTCCTTTGGAATGTAACAATTAAAAAGATACCTTTTATATCCATCTAAAGGGCATAGGCATCTATAAGTATCATATTCTCCATATACCCCTGTATCAAAATGTATTTTCCAATATGGAATTTTCGTAATCTTATAATATTCAGATTCTTTATACTCCTTGTAATTTTTAATTTCAATGACGATTGCAATGAGTATGACTAAAACCGCTACAAAAAGTAAAAATAACATAAACATATCTTTTCCTCGACAAATTTTTCTTACCTCTACTATATACCCTTTTCAAATCACTCTCAATGAACTTTAGGTAATATCGAACAGTTTAAATCATTTTTCTATTTACTTCCCCCTTTACTCATGATACAATACCTGACACCAGTCTCCCTTAATTGCAATGCAATTGGGCAATTTCACTTTTAGATACAAAGAGAGGAACAAATGATGGAAAAAAATGATAATAAAGATGTAATCCAAAACGAAAAAAATAAACTGCACATTAAATATCTTATCGCTATTGCTTCAGTCATTTCTATTGGAAGCATTGTGCTTTCTCTATGCAATAAAGATATTTTTGTTGCTCAGGTTTCCTTTGCCAGCACAATTACTTCTATTGTTTTATCTGTCATTGCTATCTGGATGAGTATCTCCAGCGAACGCACTACCAATGACATTAAAAGTAAAATTTGGGAATCTACCGAAAGGCTGGCTAAGACTACTGAAAATGTGGAAATTCTCAATGACAGAAATGAATCTATTATGAATACACAACTGAATGAATTAAATGACGTAAAGGAAAAACTAGAAGCAATCATCCATTCTGTAGATACTGTCGGGGAGCAGGTAACAATTATGCAAGAAAAGGTCAATGCAGCGCCAAGTACTCCCCGAACTACAAACAATAAAACTATGACTACAGAACAAAAAATTACTCTTTTCCAAAATTTATACACTTGGGCAGTTGATTATGCTACTGACAGTAAAAAGTACCGAGCCTGGCTTCTCTGTGAAATGACGCAAAAATTTATAAAAAATCAAAAAAACTCAACCCCCAATGTCTATCGTGACGCTATGCATTATTTAGAAACAATAAATGCAGATTTAAACAAATGGGGGAAAATTATAAACTCTTATTGGGGCGCACTTTGCATGTTATCAATGGCATCTGTATTCAATGACCAAAATGCAGTTGAAAAAATCTTGGAAAAAATTACCCCTTTGCTGAACAACCAGCCGCCCAAAGATACAGAAGATACATCAAAATCAGAATAAATTGCTGACAATATAAAACCGGAACCTGGGACTAATTTATCGTCCCAAATTCCGGCAAGTCTTCTTTCTCTATGGTGCCAAGAAGTTCTTTATCCTCCCCGGCACTTTTTATTTTAATAATCCTTGATGCCTGATTTGCAATTGCATGTTCCATGAAATTCCTTACATCCCTTGCATTTGCAAAGTTTGCAGGTTTATTTGCCACCCTGCTTTGCAACATTTCATGTGCCTTTATTTCTGCTTGTGCAGATAACTTATATTCCTGATCTGCCAGGTTTCTGCGAAGAATTTCCATTAATTCATCTGCCGTATAATCATCAAAATGAATAAAATTACTGAATCTGGAGCGAAGTCCCGGATTTGATTCCAAAAACTGATCCATCAAATCAGTATAACCAGCCACAATGACAATCAAATCTTTCCGGTGGTCTTCCATAGCTTTTAGCAGCGTATCAACTGCCTCCTGCCCAAAATCTCCTTCTCCCTTATTAACGGTCAGCGTATAGGCTTCATCTATGAATAAAATGCCGCCAAGTGCCTCTTCTATTACTTCCTGTGTTCTGGATGCTGTCTGTCCAACATATCCCCGCACCAGCCCGGAACGGTCCACTTCAATCAACTGTCCTTTTCTCAAAACCCCCAGATACTTATAAACTTCCGCAAGTATTCGGGCTACAGTTGTTTTTCCTGTGCCGGGATTGCCCATAAAAACCATATGCTTGGATACATCCGTAACCTTCATGCCCTGATTTTCCCGCATTTTCTGTACACGGATAAGGTTCACAATACTTCCTGCCTGATGCTTTACATTGGCAAGACCAATCATCCCATTTAATTTTTCAAGGAGTTCTTCCAGCTTATCCGACTTTTCTTCCACTGTTTCAAAATCTGATTCCACAGGTGAAACAGGTCTGTAAATTTTTTGGTTAGCCGGATACCATACTGCCAGTTCTTTAATAAACTTCTCCATGCGGTCTATATATAAAGTAAATTTAAGACCTGTAATATCGCTTACGTCCCTTGGATTCTGCACAAGGATAGTCTGCCCCAAGAGCTTAAAGGTGTCATAAAATATCATAGCCTTTTGTCCCTTATAAGGATCAGGGGATAACTTATGCCCTGCATCTGCCAATACGGCATACTTAAGGCTTTCCGGAAGCTTATCTGCAAAGTCTGCGCTTACCGCCTTTTCTCCAGCCCTTGATGCCAAAGAATCATACAGGAAACTTTCATCTCCGAATATTTCCTGTATGACCTTTTTTTCCTTTTCTTCCAGCCTGTCATCTGCTCCCGCCAAATACAAAGCAAAGCTGTAAAGTTCCTCCCGAAGTAAATCTTTCAGTGTCTTCTTTGCCAGCAGAATATTCCCTACATTAGCTTTTGCGAGCATTTCACAGATTTCATAGGACAGCTTAATTAATTGCTTTAACTCTAATTGTTTCATCTGCAAATATTATAACCCAAGTTTTGTTTTTAAAGCCGCAAGCTCATCATCTACAGAAGAAGAATCTGCGCCGCTTGTATACTTTTCAGTCAAGTCATCTGCTGAAACAGCCGCCGCATCAAGCTGTGCTGCTGCATTTGCCTCTGCCAGCATTCTTTCTGCTTTCTGCTCATACTTATTGAAAGCATCCATGTTAATAGTGCTGTTCGCTTTCGCCGCTGTTTTGTTGATCTGATCCTGGGCTTTAGCCATAGATATCTTTGCTTTTGCAGCATCTTTTCTGCTTTCAAGCTCCTCAATACTACGCACCAGCTTATTGTAGCCCTCCTGCATCATTTCAGCATTTTTTTGCGCCACTGCCAAATTCTGAAGCAGGCTCTCACGGGTCATCTCAAGCCTCTGCTTTGCCGCTAAAAGTGTACGTGCATCACCCTCATTTCCTGCCTTAAGCGCATTCTCTGCTGCCTTTTGCTTTCTCGCAATGTCTTCATCACACTCTTCTACTTTTTTCTCTGCCAGTTTCACGTCAGCCATAACTGCTGCAGTATCACGCTTTACATCAGCTAAATCTCTCTTATAATCGATCAGTAACTGATCTATCATCTTGGCTGGATCCTCACACCTGTCTAAAAGTGCATTAATATTTGCCTCCAAAATTTTAGGAATTCTTCCTAATGTGTCTGCTAATCCCATGTTTTCTTACCATCCTTTCGTTTTGTTATTTATAAATATTTATCTTCCAGATTATCGTCTGCAATATCATGGATCGGAGTGTTCAGAATTCTTTCATCCTCTGCCGCCTTTTCTTTCGCACGCCTGTTTTTCTCCTTCACCAGATAAACAATAAGTGCACATACCAGTGCAACCGTCAATACAATCAGTACCCATTTGAGAATATCTTTTCCTGTTGTAGGTGTATGCATAATCGTAGCCGACGTGTCTTTAAATACAAGCTGAAATACTTCATCCGTGGACATATCCGTATACCAGTACTTATCAATATTGTTCCAGAAAATTTCTATTGCTTCAGAATCCATAATAGATGAGGTTTCATATCCATTTGCATAGGCCATATATCCAACATCATTATCCGTATCTTCTTCTGCAAAATACACAAACAGAAAAATATTTTCCGTGTCAAAATGCTCATCATAATAGTCTGCCGCCCACTCTTCTTTTTCCTTATCAGAAGTAAGCTTCGGATCATATTCTCTCAATATTATATAAGGCTGAACTCCTGTTTCATCCCAGAAACCCTTTAGCTCTCCTCCTGCTTTTGCAGCATTGTCAAACCATTCAAGTTCATCTATAATACAGTTATTTATGTATGCATTATTGGTCTTTAATTTTTCTCTCACAATCCTGCTGGTTTGCTCCGAAGAGTAAGAATTACCATAAGAATTTGATCGTCCCGTACCTGCTGCAATACTTTGAAAAAGTACAAATATAAACACAATTATAAAAACTGTTATAATTGTAGTTGTCAGACACCCTCCGCCATGATAGGAAGAGCGTCTTCTATATCCTCTTCCCAGGGGTGGTGGCGGCATCCCCGGTCCTCCCCACATAGGCGGTGGAGGCATTCCTGGTCCTCTCCCTGTTGGTGGTGGCGGCATCCCTGCCCCTCTCCCCATTCCGCTGCTATAGCTTCCGCCTCCAAAGCTGCCTCGCCCCGCACGGCTTCCGCCTCCTGCTCTTCCTACGCTGTGGCCGCCGCTGACTCGTCCCGCGCTGCGGCCCCCAAAGCTGGCTCTTCCGCCACCACCTCTGCTGCCTGCTCTTCCCATAAATTCTCCTTCCTGTTACACAAAATCATATGATTTTACACAATTATTGTTGTGATTATACCATATTCTTTTATAATACGAAAGCACATAAATAATGACAGCGTTTGCTTTTTATGCTAAAATTTATTTATGAAAGTTTTATAGGGAGCAAAAACATGGATTACACTAATACAGATCGACTTTTAATTGAATATATACTAACACTCCTTAAGTTTTCTGAAACGCATCATATTGATCTGGAACATTTAATGGAAAATGACTGGCAAACGGCATTTTCCATTTTGTCAGATTCACAGGATCTGCACACAGCATATAGTCTTATCCGTTTTATGGATGAAATGCCGGGAGGCTTTTTTATCTATCATGCAGATCAGGAAGAGCAAATAGTGTACGCAAATAAGGCTGTCCTTCGGATTTTCCAGTGCGACAACATGAAAGAATTTCAGGCACTTACCGGAAATTCTTTCAGGGGAATTGTTTTTTCGGAAGATTTGGATGGGGTAGAACATAGCATTAAGGAACAGATTGCTGCCAGCAAATATGATCTTGATTATGTTGAATACCGTATTCTCCGTAAAGATGGTTCGATCCGCTGGATTGAAGATTATGGCCATTTTATCCACAGCGAAACTGCAGGAGACTTTTTTTATGTATTTATAGGAGATGCCACTGAAAAGCGAAACCGGCAGTTAACCGAAAGTGCAACTCTTATAAATGAAAAAGAACAGGAACTTCAGGAAATCATTGATGAGTACAATAAAGAAAGAAATCTCATTGACCAGGAGCAGCTCCGTCGTCTAAAAGTAATAGAAGGACTTAGTGTAAATTACGACTCCATCCTTTACATAGATTTAGACACAAACAATGTTCTTCCTTACCGTTTAAGCGACCGCACGCAAAAACAGTTTAATCAAAAATTACGCTCTCTTGATTTTCCTGCCTTTACCTCTGAATACATAAACACATGGGTTCATCCTGAGGATAGAGAGCTGCTTTTTGAAGTAACCGCTCCGAATTATATACGTTCCAAGTTGTCTGTTTCCAAAACTTACTATACAAATTACAGGGTAATAAATAATCACGCAGTACAATATCTACAGCTGCGAATCGTAAACGTAGGGAGCAATGAACATATTTCCCAGATTGTTATGGGATACCGGATTGTAGATGAGGAAATCCAACGTGAAATGGAGCAAAATCAACTGTTGGAAAATGCCCTTGAAAATGCAAATCTGGCAATGGATGTTAAAAATACGTTTCTTGCCAATATGTCTCATGACATGCGTACACCTTTAAATGCCATATTTGGTTTTACCTCTCTTGCCAGAAAAAATATTGCTGACAAAAGCACTGCCTTAAGCTATCTTGACAAAATTGAATCTTCCAGCCGACAACTTTTGGATTTAATTGATAAAGTATTAAAAATTGCATGGCTGGAGTCCAACAATGCCGGTATTGCAGAATCCAAATGCAGCCTGCAGGATATTATGTGTGATGTATATAATACTCTTTTTCCACATGCCTCCGGAAAAAGCATTGATTTTTCCCTGCATACTGACGAGTTGCTACACTCTGATATTTATGGAGACAGCGATAAGCTGACTCAGCTTCTTCATTATATTACAAATAACGCAATAACATATACGGAACCAGGCGGCAAGGTTGATATGTACATCAAAGAACTGGATATCCTTACAAATAATTGTGCAGTCTATCAATTCAAAATTCAAGATACCGGAATTGGTATCAGTGAAAATTTTCTTGCCCATATTTACGAGCCATTTGAACGCGAAAATAATACTACCTTAAGCGGGGCTTTTGGTACAGGATTAGGACTTACAATCACCAAACATATTGTAGACATGATGGGCGGCAGCATAGAAATTGACAGTGCTCTCCACAAGGGAACTACTTTCACCGTCACTTTAACCCTCCGTATGCAGGATTCAGCTCCTGCCATGTCTGAAAATGCTCAAAGTCCATACAGCCGCCTGGCAGGACTGAAAATTTTAATTGTTGAGGACAATGAAATTAATCTGGAAATTGAAACGGAACTGCTGCGTGATCAGGGATTTTTAGTTGACACAGCTGAAAATGGGAGTATTGCCATTGAAAAAATGAAAAATGCCCGTCCTGAAGATTATTCCCTGATCTTAATGGATATTCAAATGCCTGTAATGAACGGGCTTAAAGCAGCAAAAGCCATACGTGCCCTGGAAGATCCTGAACTGGCAAACATCCCGATTATTGCCCTTTCAGCCAATGCCTTTGAAAGTGACAAGAGGGCTTCCTTGGAAAGCGGTATGAACGTGCATTTGACTAAACCCATTGATATTCCATTGTTACTGGAAACCATGTCCAAATTAATACATACAAAAAATAATATTTAAATTCAAGTAAACATATTTATGTATTCATCAAAAAACGACTGCGCATTACTTTTAAAGTAGTGCATAGCCGTTTTTATTTTACATAAAAAAATTTCACAAAGTGCAGTTTCCCTATGTTTACTTATAATATTAATCTCCTCAGCCTCCAGACGAACTAATCACTTCTGAAACATCCACAATTTCCGGTTCTCCGGCCGGCGCCTGGGCATTTTCTGCAACCTCCCCTGGATCGTCATACTCCTTTTTTTCCTCATCTCCCCAAAGAGAATCATACTCCTCTTTCTTTTCCCTGCGGGCCATTGCACCAATGTTTTTCGCAGTTTGATACATTTCAAAGCTAAACTCCATGAGCTTTTTTTCATCCGCCGCCGGTACAGTTGCACCTTTCATAATGCGCCTTGCAACCTCAAGGATTTTTCCCATTTCAACTGCATATTCCTCAGCGGCATCTGCCTGCTGTTCCGCCACAGTTGCATTCCAATGAGCACAGTACTTATCTGCAAGTCTGTCAAGATATTCCTGATACTCATCTTCTTTTTCATCTAATGCTCCAATAGTAAGTTCCAGTGTAGCAGCTTCTGAAGCAAACTGTCCGTCCTTGTCCTGAAAATGTTCCATTTTTGACCGCACGCTTTGAAGCTGTTTTGACAAAACCGCCCTTTGCTCCCTGTATTCCTTTACCTGCTGTCTGTAAATCTGCTGTGCCTCTCCAATTTTCATTCAATCACATCCTTGTAATATAATAAATACATCCTTGTATTTATTGTTAATATCGACTTATTTAATTAAAAACCTGATACTTTTCCACAATCTTTATTAATAAATCAACGATTCTTTCCATTTCATCTGCACAGGCATACTCAAACCGTCCATGAAAATTCTGCCCGCCTGTACAAAGATTCGGACAGGGAAGCCCCATAAAAGACAGCCTTGCCCCGTCTGTTCCTCCCCTGATAGGAACCACCACCGGCACAATTTCCAACTCTTCCATTGCCTCTTTTGCATAATCCACCAAGTGCATATGCCCTTCAATAATCTCTTTCATGTTATAGTAAGAATCCTTCATCTCTATTTCAAAGGTTCCTTCACCATATCTGCTGTTTAAAAATGCTCCGGTTTGTAAAAACAATTCTTTCTTTTTCTCAAATTTTCCCCTGTCATGGTCCCTGATAATATATTCTGCTTTTGCTTCCTCCACTGTACCATTTAACTGATCTAAGTGGAAAAAGCCTTCATATCCACAGGTATACATAGGATTTTCCGAAACAGGAAGCATAGACTGAAACTCCTGGGCCATTAAAATTGCATTCCGCATTTTATCCTTTGCGTCACCCGGATGTACGCTTCTGCCATGAATAATCACTTTTGCTCCTGCCGCATTAAAATTCTCATATTCCAATTCACCAAGTTTTCCGCCATCTACCGTATAGGCATAATCTGCTCCGAAAAGCTTAACGTCAAAATGATCTGCTCCCGCTCCCACTTCTTCATCCGGCGTAAAGCCAATCCTTACCTTGCCATGTGAAATTTCAGGATGCAGCAATAGTTCTTCTGCCATTGCCATAATTTCAGCAACACCTGCTTTATCATCCGCCCCCAAAAGAGTGGTCCCGTCTGTCACAATCAGCCTTTTTCCTTTATAAGAAGAAAGCTCCGGAAAGTCTTCCACCCTCATAATAATCTGTTTTTCCTGATTTAACAGGATGTCCTTTCCGTCATAGTTCTCCACAATCCTTGGCTTAACGCCTTCCCCTGTTACTGCCGGAGCAGTATCCATGTGGGCAATAAATCCAATAACCGGTACGTCCTCACATCCCTTTGACGCAGGAACAGAGGCATACACATAACAATGCTTTCTGTCATAGGTAATCTCTTCTGCACCCATATCCGTAAGCTGGCGTACCAAAACCTCCGCCAGGTTATGCTGTTTTTGGGTGGAGGGAGTCTCTAAGCTTTCCTCCGATGACTGGGTGTCAATCCTTACATACTCCAAAAAATTTTCAATCACCTTTTTCATTTTTATACCCATGCCTTTCCCGCTTGGGCTCCTCCCAAGTGGGAATAGGCCCAAATACGTAAGATTGAAAGTTTCTTTCAACCTTCTCTTCCTTTATTCTATCCGAAACTGCCTTCCCTGATCATCAACAATATAAAGCTCACCACCGCTGGCAAAAAACTCCTCCACAAAGGTATCTAATGGGAAACTGCCTTTCTTTTCCCATACATCATTCAACTGGTATAGCAGATAGTTTTCACCACATTTTAATAACACATACGCAATGTCATTTTCCTGATCAACAATGGGCGCATATCCGTTTTGACAGTTCTGTACACTTCCATCTACCGTGAAAGAAATCCAGTCCCTGCCTCCATCTGTGGTCTCAAATAAAAACCCGTTACTCCGCATCTGTGTTCCAATAAAAAGCTGCTCCTTTGACATTGCAGACAGGCTTGTAGGGTATCCATCTATCTTTAAACTAATATCTGCTTCCGTATAACTGTTCCACCTGTCTTTCGTAAAATATAGTATTTTCATCATCTGTCCGGCTCCCGGAGTGCTGCAATACAGCAAATACCCTTCATTTTCATCTATCATGCTTAAAAATACCCGATATTCATCAAATGCAATTGGTATCTTACTTAAAACAGCCCCATCAGACAATTGAGCCACTACAATATCATCTCCCTCAAAGGAAGTTAACAGTCCAAAATTATTGTCAGGAATAAAAGCTTCCGTCTCACATAAGGCAAGCTCACGATCACAGCTTTCTACTATCTGCCCTTTTTTGCCGCATCCGGCAAGGAAAACCAGTGCAGAAACAAGAGCAGCCAGCTTTAAGTATGTTTTTATCATTTTTATTCACTCTTTCCTCCATTCCAAAGCGCTTTGTATTTAGAGCGCAGGCAGAATTATTGTAATACTCCATCTCCGCCCATAAGGCGAGTCATTTCCTCTATCCGCTCCACCGGAAAAGGCGGCATTGCCAGCGGCTTTAAGGCAATTGACATAAGCTTCACAGGATTGTCATCTGCCGATATGCGGTTGGAACTAAATGCTCCACACATTCTACAACGATGGATAATCGCCCATTCTCCGTTTTTTCTCACCCACACAGCAACCGCATCCATATATCCTCCACAATCCGCCTCCCGGTCTCCCGGTGTAAGATCAACATGCAGACTGGTCAGACAATTGGGACAGTGATTTCTGTGTGCGCCTCCCACAGCTTGCGGCATCACTTCTCTTCCGCAAAGCTTGCAGGTAAATATCTCTCTGCAGGCATGCCTTTTATAGTATCCTTTTTCAAAGGACTTTCTTTTATTTTCTCTATTCAATTTAATTTCCCCTTATATGTCAGAACTCCTTCTTCACTCTATAATTTCTTATAATTCTCTGTATACTTTTCACTGACAAGCAATATTCCTCCGCCAGTTGATGCACTGACATTCCCTGCAGATGCTTTCTAAAGATAGTTTCATTTCTGAATCCCAGACTGTCACGTATTCCTGTTCCGGAACCCCAGCAACGTTTTTCGCCCTTCCTTGGAATATAAATCAACTCGCCGTCAATATACTGCCTAATCAACTCAAGTACTTCTTCCGGCAGAACATCCTCTGCCTTTACATAGCCCATGATTGCCCTCCTAAAATTTTTCTTCAGGTATGCAATGGCTATAACATTCATTTTCATATGTTTGCAATAGCCACTGCTATGCAATCACACCACAATCCTTCTTCATGCAAATTTCCTCCTGTTCCTTTTCTATCCTCATTTAATCAGACATGTGCCGGTCCGTCAACCTCGCATTTCTTTATAGGTAAATATGCGCCAAATGCACGCAGATTTCCCACACCTGATTTTAGCAGTTAACCAGACTTAGCTGGCGCAAAGCTTTTCATCTATATATTTAATATAGTCCTTTCTGTTTACTTCCTCTTTGTGATTCTGATACCATAGATAAGCTTCTTTAAGCCCTTCCTGTAATGGCATTGTATCGGAAATCAGCCGGTGCTGTTCTTTTACATCCAGCTTGTATTCATAATCATAAAAAGGAAAATACTCTCTGGGGTTAATGTCTGAATGAACCTCTGCATACTCCGGCCTCTTTCCAACTGCCGCATAGCAAAGTTTTACCCATTCCCGAATGGAAATCATATCTTCATTGCCAACATTAAATATATGCTTCTCAGGATGTTTTTCCAAAACACTGTCTATGCATCTGCAAAGGTCCTCCACGTGAAAAAACTGGAATTCCATCTCCCCCTTTTGCGGCAGGTAAAACTTCCGGTTCTTTTCCGCACATTCAAATACAAAAGCCTCCCGGTATACATTATTCATGGGTCCATAAAGGTATGGCGGGCGAAAAACATAGGCAGAAGGAACCTGCTTCAAAAGTGCCTGCTCCGCAGCAATCTTCCCGGTTCCATAAGCTCCCCAATATTTATTTTCGCCGGTTTCCTGCTCCTCTGTAAAAGGTTGTGGCAAATATTCAGGATACACCGCGCTTGAGCTGATCAGAACATAATCCTTAAATTCTCCCAGTGCGTCCAACAACAGTTCCACATCCCTGCCCGTATATGATGTAACATCCAGAACTGCATCAAATACGTAATCCTTTAATCGACCACCAAGGCTATACCTGTCCGCCTCAATCAGAAAGGTTCCTTTCGGCTGGGGATGATGATTTCTGTTAAGCACATACACCTCATTTCCTGATTTTACATAATACTCTGCAATGTATTTACTGACAAATACCGTTCCGCCCGTAACTAAAATCTTTTTCATAACCACTTTCCTCACTTTTTTATTTGATATCCAAAATTATACGGGCAGATATCCCTGCATTTATGGCAGGAAATCTCCCAGTTTTTTGTTGCTTCATTATCACCAAATACCTAATGAAAGCATACCGTAAACTGCCGCATTTTTCATGCGAAGAGTAATACCTTTCACAGAGGCTGTAAGATAAATGAACAATTCCTCCTTATCGTCAAAGTACTCCTGCACAAATACTTTAACTGCATTTTCCAGCTTTTCATTGATCTTCTCAAGGCTTTCCTGTATAAAAATATCTTTTATCTGCTGATAATCCTTTTCTGTAAACTCCTGGTCAGACATGGTTTTTCCTGCTAAAATATGCATCATCATATTGGTTAGGACAACTTCACAAATATTATCCATGCTGTCCTCATATTGCTTTTCATGCCTTGCAAGTATATGGCGCAGATCTTCTTCCTTAAATACGCTGAAAAATTGCTGTTCCAAGCGGATGCAATTTATAAATTCATAAACCTTATCAACCCCCATAAGCTGGGAAATATCCTTTAAAACCGGATAATCCAATGTTATAATTTCATCCTGTGGTGCAAATTTCACATCATACCACTTGAAAAATTCCGGAATTGCTTTTACGAAAGTGTCATGCAAACATATATTTCCACAGTCAATTAATTTGGGCAGAATCTTATTGTACATTTCCAGTGCTTCCCTGGTCTTGTCAGATACCCTTTCAGCTCCTATCTCATAGGCTCTTTTCGCCGGTAATCCTTTTTTTGAAAGTACTGCACCTGAATCCTTCTCTTCCCTTATCACTTCATTGATACAATAAATTACAGCTCCCAAAAGCTGCTCTGCTTTTTCATAAGTCATTGAAGTACTCTCAAAAGCATTATATTTTTCTGCCAGACCGCTTACGACCGGCATTAATTCTTCCATTTCATAATTCATATGCCAGTCACCTCCATAAAAGCTCTTTTAAAGTTTCAAGATATAGTTCGTAATCCCACCTTGAAACCTCGTCAAATTGTTCATATTCTCCCCGTCCTTCTGAAGCTTTATATCCCCGGTACCCGGCTCTGACTGCCTGGGAAAAAATCAAAAGACACGTGCCTTCCAAATAATCCAAATCCCCAAAGCACTTTTCTTCAAACTGCTCTTTCATAAAATGCAAAAGCTCATCATCCGATATTTCATCCTGCATTTCATTTTTATATAAGTAAAATATTTCCTGCAGCCGGATCATTGTCTGAACATAATTATTCTGATCAATAAAGTCCGAATCACAAAATTCATAAATAATTTTAGGCGTTATCCCTTCTCCAAATTCCACCCTTTTCTGCTCTCTCAGTGCAAAACTGCGCTCGCTCAAAAGCAGCTGTGCCTCTTCCTTGCTAAGAGTAAGTCCATACTTTTGCGTAATCCGGTTTGTCTCTACCACTTTGCCCAACTGGTTTTGCTGCTGTAATAAATCAATCCAATTTTTCCCCATACATACCTCCTAAGACCTGACTTTTGAACCATTCAATATAGTAAAGCGTAAATAGAGTTTCAACTTCCTTTCTGCCGCGTTTTCTCCTTATAGAAGCGAGCAGTTACTATACTAACATTGCATGGATGTAGTTACCAGTCTTTAATTATAAGCATTTTTGTGGTATAATATTATTGTAAGAAAAATTATTGCAAATGGGCACCGCGTACAAATTCTAAGTAAATTAAATCATTTTTTAGTCTATATGTTTTCTATAAACTCTGGCAGACTCACCAGCCATATCCTCCATCATCTGATAAAATTCACAGCCATATTTTTCATATAACCCTGTATGACCTGTTGAAATAAAGACATCATGTACCTTTTCAGCCCTGGCAAGCCTCTCAACCTCCAGAAATAATTCCTCCATGCAATGATTTCCCCTGTATTTTGGAAAAGTATAAACAAATCCCATCCAGGGAGTTAAATTTGTAGGCTGGATATCATCCTTTTCCGCATAGGTGCAAAACGAAATGAGTTCATCCCCATTTACCAGCATTAATACCTTAGACTTTTCTCCCACAGCATCCTTAAATTTGTTTTCACTTAATAATTCATAAAGAAACTGACCTGCCGCCCAGTCGCTTTTCTTTATTTGTGCAAGCCAATGTTCCTTCCGGTCACAATTATAATAATCTATTACCTGCATCATACTTCCTCCAATCTTCTTTACCATATGCCTTGCAAACTCCCTTGCTTCTTCTTCCTGAACAGTCATCTCTTTCTCTGAAGCATAACATGCAAGAGCTTCAAGAATCAATCCCTGATATTGTAATTCTAAATTCCTCACGCCCCACTGGCCGCCCTGTTCTTTAGAAGTAATTAATTCATCCTGCACAAATGCTATTACTCTGCATAAATTCAAAATTATATAGATGGGATTTTCCACTATTTCTTTCTCTGCACCTTCTATATCAGACCAGATACTATCTATGTAATCTGCTTTAGGCACCTCTGAAAATACTGCCGGAATCTCTTCTCCAAACAGCGTAATCCCACAATGATAAATAATCATAAAATGGGCAGCCAGATCCTTATCTGTCCCCTTCATCCTGTCCACATAATCCAGAGGATCATTCATAAACCACTGCAGATGTATATTAGAAAAATGTAATTCATAAGGGGTAGGATAATGAAATTTTCTACAATATATTTTCCTAACGACGCTTAACTCAATCCCTTTCTTTGGCGCAAGTTTATTTAAATTTACAATTTCATCCATGAATTTCAATTTCTGTTCATCTGTAATCATATTATCAATAACAAAAATTAAGTCAATGTCACTTTTATCCGGATGAAAGCATCCCATTGCTGCCGAACCATGCAAATAGATACCTGTAAGCTCTTGCCCAAATATCTGCCTGCTTACACTGACAATCTTGTCCAATAATTCCTGATATAACATGTCAATTATCCCCCTGTTACAGCATGACAACATTATACCAGCTCCTTTATGCTTTTTCCAGATTTACAAAAATCGGAAGTTCCGGTGGATGGTAAGAAAATACCAGAAAGCAAATAAATAACACCGCCGCCAGAGTGCAAAGCAGAAGAGTATAAGCCTTTAGTTTGCAAGACAAAGTAAGCTTATAAACTGAATAAAATGCAATGAGCGTACTTAAAACAAAGATTCCCACATCTAAAGCAAATATATTTCTTCCCAAAATACTGGTGTATGCATAGAAAAAGACCGGAATCAAAAATGTTCCCAGTAAGATTCCAAAACAGAATGCAGAAATGATACATGGATTATCACTTCTTAACTTAAAAAATACTACAAACAAATAAATCAGCATGGGAAAGAACAGTAATTTCATATGTTCCCACACAGATTCATTTACCGGTGTAAATAAGCCCGTTACATAATTATTTCCTGTCCATTCGTAAAAAAAATGGGCAAGCGTTCCCGTTATCAAGACAAAAATTATACCTATAATAATATATTTTTTTAACTGTTTCATACAAACCGCCTCAAAGACAGTATACGCAGCGGCATTGCAAATATGTACGAAATGGATTTTCCTTCTAAATTTTTTAACTTTTCCATTCAACTATATCCTCAATCTTCCTGCGAGGCCTTTCTTTAGGAGATTCATTTGGATAACCAAATGCAATGGCGGCAATAAGCTGTCCGTCACTCCCCAACCATTTGCAAAGTTCTGAATATGCAAAATAAATATCGCATATCCAAAGGCTGCCTATTCCTTTTTCAGTAGCGGTAAGAAGCATATTTTGTATAGAAGCGCCTATAGATTGAATATTACAGATTTCATAAACACGTTCTTCTGGTGTTAATTCTGACAAAATACTTTTTCCCAGTGAATTAACAACAAAAATTATAGTTGGTGCTTCTGCCATTATATCAACAGTGTATTTTGCCGCAGCTATGTGTTGTTTGCTTTCTGGCAGCAGAGCATTATCGTTTTCTTCCCTCTCAATTCCTTGACGGAAAACTTCCAGCATTTCTTCTTTGGCATTTCCTTGTACTACAATATACTTCCATGGCTGTCTATTTTTAGAAGAAGGGGCTTTTATTCCACTTTGAATAATATCTGTAATATTTTTTTGAGGTATAGGTTTATCTGTAAATTTCCTTATGCTTCGTCTGTCATAAATTGCAGAAATCATTTTTATTTTCTCCTCAAATTACAATTTATATTTATAAGTCATTCCAAAAAGAGGAATAATTTTTTGCTTTCAATGTTATTGTATTTTCCCTGAATATTTCTTCAATAATCCTGTGTTCCAGGGACTTTCTGTGTTCCAAATGCATAAGCAGTCCTTCCTCACCTGCCAGTGCATGTGCTTTTCCATAGGGCGATTCTTCCAGATAGTTAAGCATTAACGGAAACCAAAACTCATTTCCTTTCTCATCGGAACGTTCTTTTCTGATTATTCGGATTCCGTCTGCAATATCATCCATGTCCAGATATATGATTTTATATGGCTTATTCACTAAAACATTTTTTAATCTTCTGTAAAAACCTATAATTTCCTCATCTGACATCATCAAATACAGAATCTGATTTTCAATAATATTTTGAAAAATAGAACACTCAAAAATTTGTCCTTCACCATTCCAATTTCTGAAACGCTCAAAGACTACTTCTTCAAAAGTCTCTCTTTCATAATTTCCATTATATATTTCATACTTTTCCAGTTCTTTATGAAAACCGGGAATATCTGTTAATATCTGCGTGTAACAAATAATTCTGTGATCCTCTTCTGCAAATGTCTTTCCTTTAATATCAGCCTGTATTTCCGAATAAGAATTTAGTATATCCGTGTATTGATCCTCTGTCACATATGCACACCAGGCCAGTTCAACAGGAGAATAATCTCCTTCCCAAAAAACCTTGTAATCCTTTAAAGCTTCAGAAAGCTTTTGTACAAAAGTAGATTTCCCGGCTCCCTGTAGTCCTTCTATAAAATAATTTACTTTGTTACACCTTTTATCCACGCCCGATTTTCCACCATCTTTCCATGTCCAAAATAAATTTGCAGTTTTCCCATATTGCTTATTCTCATTGCGCTTTGACGCATCAATGCTTGTCATATAGCGTTAAAGCTGCTTTTTTGTGCCACCACTAAACCATGTTCGCTATATCCCAGGTTGCTTCTTTTATCACATAGTTCTAAATGCATATCCATAAATGCTTCAAAATCCTTTTTATTCATATGCTCAACAATGTCCCTGTATATGAAAACAGGGCCGTCTGCTGCAACATGATGAAGTATTTTCATTATATTACCTCATGTAATGGTAAATTAAATTCAATATCAGCAAATCTCTCTTTGGTTTCACAATACTTTGACAATTTTGCTTTCCCGTCCCAATATCTGATCAGATGAATATTTCCTGCTGCTTCTTTTTACTAAATCCTCCAAGCACTAACTGATAGGATTTGTCCAATAAATCTTTTAACAAATCATCCGGAACTTCCCCATCCGGCTTTATTGAGTTCCAATGCATTTTGTTCATATAATAGCCGGGAACAATATCCGCATACTGCCCTCTTAAAAAATCTCCCTCCGCAGGTTCCAGCTTCAATGTAACATAATAAGGCATATTCTTCTCATCCAGGCAGACTGCCGCAAACATCTTTCCGCCAATCTGATAGCGAATCCAGTTCCAATCCTTTTGAAGGTCCTTGGTCACTCCCGCTTTGCCAAGTAAATATTCATCAATCCACGTATATCTCATATACTAAGCCCCTTCCCTTATGAAACAAAAATGCAGATACTTCTTGCTCCAATTGTAACCCTGTTATCCGGCAGCCTGTTCATTCCCTGCTGCCCCGGTATAAAATTTTGCAGATACCTGCCGCTGGTATCAGCAGCCACATACCAAACCTTTCCTCCCTGCAAAGAAGGCAGCCAGATTTCCTGTTCTTCCCAGAATGGATTTACCGCAAGGCAGACAATATCATCATGTCCGTTGCCCCGGTCATCCACTTCAACTCTTCCAGCATAGATTACACGAAGCACTTTTGTACCGGCATCTGCACCCATCACCTGAATTTCAGGCCATCCGCACCAACTGTTTCCTGAAAATTTACGAAGCACAGGATGGGCTTTCCGAAATGCTGTCATATATTTACAAAATTCAAAATGAGTTTTGTTCTTCTTTAAGTCTTCCCAATTAAGCCAGGAAATCTCATTGTCCTGACAATAGGCATTATTATTGCCGAACTGAGTGTTAAGAAACTCATCCCCAGCATAAAACATAGGTGTTCCACGGCTGCACATCAAAACTGCAAAAGCGTTCATGGCAAGACGTCTGCGCAAGGTAAGAACCTCCTCATTATCGGTTTCACCTTCCACACCGCAGTTCCAGCTTCGATTGTCATTACATCCATCTGTATTGTTCCAGCCATTGGCCTCATTGTGCTTTTCATTATAAGAATATAAGTCCCAAAGGGTAAACCCATCATGACAAGTCAGGAAATTCACCGATGCATTATTTCCTCTCCATGCCGGATTGTAAATATCCTTAGAACCGGTGATTCTCTGCGCTGCCGTCTGCCACATACCGAAATCGCCTTTCAAAAAGTCACGCAGATCGTCCCGATATTTGCCATTCCACTCTGCCCAACGGCTCCAGGAAGGAAAGCTTCCTACCTGATAAAGCCCTCCTGCATCCCATGCCTCTGCAATCAGCTTCACGTTCCCTAAAATGGGATCAAACGCAAGGCTCTGTAAAAGAGGCGGCTTGCTCATGGGTGAACCATCCTCATTTCGTCCAAGGATAGCCGCCAGATCAAACCTAAATCCGTCCACATGATAAGCAGTTGTCCAATATCTCAGGCATTCCAAAATCATCTGATGCACAATCGGATGATTGCAGTTTAAGGTATTGCCACAGCCGCTGAAATTATAATACTTTCCATCCGGTGTAAGCATATAGTAAATATTATTGTCAAAACCTTTGAAGGAAAAGCAGGGACCGCATTCATTTCCTTCAGCCGTGTGGTTAAATACCACATCCAGAATGCATTCAATTCCGTTTTCATGAAGCTCGCTGATCAGCTCCTTCAGTTCCGTCCCTTCCTTATTATATTCCGCCTTTGCGGTATAGCTGGTATTCGGTGCAAAAAAGGAAACCGTACTATATCCCCAATAGTTCATCACCGGTTTTCCATCTATTTCGCGGTAATCCCGCATCTCATCAAACTCAAAAATAGGCATAAGCTCTACTGCATTGATTCCCAACTCTTTTAAATAAGGAATCTTTTCCTTCAACCCTGCAAAGGTTCCCGGATATTTGACGCCGGAAGAAGAATGTTTTGTAAATCCTCTTACATGCATTTCATAAATAATTAAATCCTCCATAGGGATCAACGGTTGTCCAAAGGTTTTCCAGTCAAAATCATCCTTCACCACTCTGGCTCTGTAACAATCGCCCTCCATCCGTGGTACGCCCCATATTCTCTGTCCTGTTACTGCCTTTGCATAAATATCTAAAAGAATGTGGTCTTTGTTAAACAAAAGCCCTACCTTGGGATCGTAAGGTCCATCCATACGGTAAGCATACTCAAAATCATAGACATTAAGGCCGAACACGATCATGGAATATACCTTTCCGATTTTATAAGTCTCCGGAAACTTAAGTACAGCATATGGTTCCACTTCCTCCCGTCTGAATAAAAGCAGCTCGCAGGAAGTTGCTCCATAAGAATACACTGTAAAATTTACCCCGCATGGAATTGCCGTAGCACCATTTACCTCATACATTCCGGGGCGCACCTCAAAGCCATTAATTACATCCATCGGTATCATGTGAATCTTGCTGATAGGCGCAGCAAGCAGTTCATTATCTTTCATCTTACGTTTCTCCCTATTTATTATTAATGGAAATATATTTTCTGTTAAGCTGACAATATTATAACATATTACAGAAAAAATTTTATATTTTTACTCTTGTTTTCTTTCCATATTTTTGAAAAAATTAACTGCTGCCACAAGTTTATATGTGTTAAAGTATCTAACTTATATTCATCGGCAAATGTTTTTCATAAATATTAATAATCCTTCCAAGAAGCAATGCTGACAATATGGTTCCAATTCCGATCCCATATAATTTCGTATGATTGCCAAGACATAAAAGAACACTGATGATAACCATAGAAATATCAAAAGTATTTTTCACTGTGGAAAAAGCAATGGAAAATACCTCGGAAATGGTTTTTACAATACCATCCGGAGGTGTCAGCACTACATTCGTTTTAACGCAGAGATATATTCCCATTGCTGTAACAAACATGGTTATTGCAAACAGCAGTATCCGCAGTAATACATGAAATTCCATATCCGGAATAAAAAAATCGTATAAATCCGTCAAAAACCCAAACGCAAAAGACAAAGGCACTTCCAGAAGATAAGGCAGCGTCACCTTTTTTGATAAGATACATTGGGCCAGAACAAACAATAAATAACAAATAATAGATGATGTTCCTAAAGAAATTTTGTAGATTTCCGAAATTGTATACATGGTGGAGCTAAAAGCTGCAACCCCAAAGTCAAATCGTATATTCAGCACTACTGCTGCTGCAATTAAATTCAAGCCAAGAAAGTATAGTAATATTCGTTTCACAAGTCTCCTCCGGTTTTCTGCTTTTATCTTTAGTTCCTTTTTAAATTACCTTTAATTCCATTTACAGCTTATTATATCGATTCATTCTCTCTTTGCCAATAGATTTTATTCTGAAAATAACTTGTACGGGGAAAGTTAATAGTATAAAATAAAAAGGACAACAGAAAAGACTTATTTGGGAAAGGCACGGGTTAAGATGGAAAATGTATTTATTATGGAGCATCCTTTAATTCAGCATAAAATCTCTCAGCTACGGGACATTAATACAGGAACCAACGAGTTCAGACAATGTATTGAAGAGATTGCTACGTTAATGGGCTATGAGGCACTCAGGGATCTGCCTTTGGAAAATGTAGAGGTGCAGACTCCCATTGAAAAATGTATGACTCCCAGAATTGCAGGGAAGAAACTGGCAATTGTTCCTATTTTGCGGGCAGGACTGGGCATGGTTAATGGAATACTGGCATTGGTTCCCAGCGCGAAAGTAGGACATATCGGGCTTTACCGGGATCCCCAAACTCATGAACCCCACGAATATTATTGCAAACTGCCGGAACCTATCAGCCAAAGAACAATCGTGGTGGTAGATCCCATGCTTGCTACCGGTGGTTCTGGTTCCGAAGCAATTAATTTTATCAAACAGCATGGCGGTATCAACATAAAATTTATGTGTATTATTGCAGCACCGGAAGGCTTAGACCGCCTGCGCAGAGATCATCCTGATATTCAGATTTATGTGGGACACTTAGACCGCTGTCTGAATGAGAATGCTTATATCTGCCCTGGTTTGGGCGATGCAGGTGACCGGATATTTGGAACGAAATAACATAAAATATGAAGCTCTAAATTAAATGCGGTGATCACTTGCAAAAAGTTTTCACCACATTTATATTTTACTTTAATGAAACATTGTTATTTTCCGAATACCCGGTATATGGTCAGCCACAAACGCCCCTGTAAGGCTGACTGCAAAAGTAAAAATCGTCAAAACTGGTATTGAAATAACTGCCGGAAAAGAAACTGTTGTAATCCCAACAAGATTTAGTTTTTCAATCACAAACATATGGAACATGTATAAGCCGACAGCTTGCTCCAAACATTAATACGCTTGATCCTGTCAAATAATCTGCAATTTTTAAAGAAAAGAAAAATAGCAGCGCTCATAACCAAAATATTTAAAGAGGCAGGGCTAAACCATTTCTCCACATAGGTTCCCAACTCTCTGCAATCCTTTACTGTCAGAAAAGCAGTCAGGCAAACCGCCCCCATCCCCAAAGTGTAAATAATATAGCGGACTTCCTTCTTTATTTCTATTACATTCAAATAGTATCCAAACAGGAAATAACCAAAGTTGCCTGCCAGAATATCCATTCCCAGACTATCAATCCGGGCCTGAACTGTATTCAGATGAAAGGTGTCTGTCAGGCAGGGAACGACAAACCGAAATACAATCCATAAAATCAGATAATAGCGCACTGCTTTCTTTTTGGCACAAATTTGTCTTGCCACTGGAATTAATATGTAAAAACCACATATGGACATGCCCAAAAATAAAACGTTCTACCGCTGCCCTGAATACCTCCATTGAGAATGCTCCCCTGATTGTATCAACTGCTATCCCTTGAAATGCATAGAAAGCTGACCACACATAAAATAATACAATCAATTTCAGAACCCTTTTTCCTACCGTCACATTCTCCCGTTCCGGCGTAACAAGAAAAAGGCCGCTTAACATAAAAAATACAGGAACTGCAAACCGGGTTAGACTATTATAAATCGTCATCACCATAAAATCCCTGCCATAGATGTCTACCACACTCCAATAACTAGCCGATACATGTAATAAAACTATAGAGAAACTCGCTTCCACTCTCAAAATATCATACTTTACCATTCTGGACATACGTTCATCCCTCCAGTCTTTTCCGCTTTCTTTTACCTGTTTCTTTATAATATCTTATTAACCCCCCAGTCAATACTAATGTTATTTCGGATTTATGTTAATAAAAAGCCGGGACATTATATCTTATCAAGAAATGTCCCGGCTTTATTTCTATTTTTAATACTTTCTATAAAAACTGCTATTCCAAAGTCATGTTTAAATCAAATTAGAGTAATATGTATGCCTGATTCATAATAATCCCCCATGCCGCCTTTGGCGGTTCAAATAGATCCAAAAAATTCTTTTTCATGCTTTTTAAAGAAATCAAAATATGCCCTGACATTCTTAAGTTCACTCCAACGCTTTATATCCACAACTTCCTCATCCATGTCATAAATCTTTGCACCCTTCATGGAAAGTAAAAAAGGCGAATGCGTTGCAATCACAAATTGACATCCAAAAAACCGGGCAGAATCTTCCAGAAATTTAAGCAGCTCCTGCTGTTTTTCCGGCGACAGACTATTTTCCGGTTCGTCCAACAGGTACAGGCTGTTTTCTTTGATCTTATCCGCAAAATAAAGAAAGGCGCTTTCCCCATTTGAGTGCTCCCGAACATTATCCATCATATTCTTGCGGACAAATTTAGACTGTGTGTTGCTTCTTGCCATATTAGCTTTTTTTAAACGTTCATAATCATCCAGCGACTTCATTTGAAAATGAGCATATTTTGCCTCCAGGTAATCGTCAAACAAGTCTTCTCTTTTTCTATTGATGCCGTCATTTATACTTCTTAAGTTCAGCATAAAATCAAACACATCATCACTGGTAATAATTCTGCTTTCCGGCGGTATTCTAAGCTCCTCCTCGTAACTGCACAGCCTGGTATAGTCCTCGAAAAAATTGGAACGATTGTATAGCGTGTCACGTTCTAATCCCAACTTTTCTGCAATCACATTTAAAGCAGTGGTTTTCCCTGAGCCATTCCCTCCATATAAAATTGTAACCGGCTCAAAGTCAAGCCTTGTCAGATTATGCTTCGATAAAATCTGAAAAGGGTAATAGGTATCATAACATGTTCTTTTTTGCGCTAATATAAAGTCATATTCGCTTTCAATATGGGGAAATTGAAAATTAGATAAATAAACCATGTGCACTTCCTTTTATTTGATAAGATGAATGTTGGTGGAAAAGATTTTATTGACAAGCTGCTTATCGGAATGCTTTTCCAGTAGTTTATCTAACATGCTCTGACATAAGTCCACGCCTGTCACCTCTATGCATGGATCCTTTTTCCATATTTCATCCAATTCCAAACCAGTTCCACATCCTAAGTCTAAAACCTTCCTGCATTCTAAAGGCAATGTTTCAGCAAATATTTGATATGAATTTTTCCAAACCGACATATGTTCTTCATAATCATCCAGCCTTTTTGTAAAGAATTCATTCATTTCCTCCAATGGTGATTCTGATGTGTTTTGAAGCCATTCCTTTAGCTTCTTCATATATGTTTCCTTTGACTTCACGAAATTTTTTCCTCCTGACTTTGCTATTAAAAATTTTCATATTCTCTGCTGGTTAGCGTAACATATTTGAATATTCCATTCCACCTCATATACTTTTAGAAAAAAATCGTTAATAATTCTATTCTATAATCCACATCTAAATCTGAACTTTATGATTTCCATAATTTATTTTCTGATACAGTCATACTTATTACCTTACTTCCCCATATATATTTTCTTCTGCTTCATGTCCACCTTAGCAACAGCCCCATATTGTAGTGCGCATCTGGGTACCGCATGTCCAAAATTCACATTATAAACAATGGAAAGTTTCTTATTGTCTATCACCTTTGTAAGAATATCTTTATATTCCTCATAGTAAGCTTCATCTTGGGGTTTTCCAACCAAAACTCCATTCACTACATCAAATATACCTTTACTTTTAAGCAATCCGATTTCTTTTTCAAAAAGCTCCGGCGCAGGTTTTTCTTCACATGTTTCTATAAATAATATTTTCCCTGACCATTCTTCTTTATCTGGGAATATTCCATATTTCTCACAGACATCCTTTTCATCCTTATATCTGCTTTTTGTCAAAAGATCATAAAAACTTTCCAGACAGCCCCCCAATAACTGCCCTTGAAAAATTTCACTGCCCTGTAAAAGTTCAAATCCCCGCTCTTCCTTATGTACCACTCTTTCAGTCCCAATTGCTGCTACAGAAAAATCCGATCTTTCTTCATACCAAATTTCACTGGAAATAATTTCATCATATTTATTTCCTTCTAAATAGCTTTCAAATGCCCTTTTACTGTATGGGAGCATCTCTTCTGCAATTTCCCCCAAATCACATATAAAGTTAGGGCCATAATAAGTTGATAGTCCAAGCTTATAAAACAATAAATGATTAATTGTAGTGTCGGAAAATCCGGTAAATAATTTGGGATGCTTTTCTACTGCCTCTACAAATTCTGCATCCTCCATCAAATAAGGCAAAAGTCTATAGGTATCATCACCGCCTATGGCGCAAATAATCCCTGCAATGGAATCATCCAAAAAGGCAGCTTTTAAATCCTGTGCCCGCGCCTGAGGGTGTTCCTTCAAATACTTAATGCCTTTCAGTGCATTAGGCATAAATACAGGCTCCAACCCATACGCCTTTAATCTCTTTACACCAATTTCAATATTGTGACGGCAAAAATCTTCCCCTAACATGCCGCTTGATAAACTTACAATTGCTACTTTATCACCTTTCTTTAATTTCTGTGCATATTGCATAAGGTTATTCCTTTTCCTCTACAAAGATATTTTATCATTATTTACTTCATCACATATCAATCCACTGAATAAACGCTGTCTTATCAGAGCTATTATAACCGGCATTCCGATAGAAATTTAATGTGCTTTCTTCTTTGGAACCTGTAAGCAGCATCATTTTATAGCAATTAGTCTCTATAGCAATCTGCTTCGCATAGTTCAAACAGGCTGTTGCATATCCCTTTTTCCGATAATCCTCATGTGTTGCCACATTTTCCACAAAAGCATATGGCCTTACATTCCTTGTCAGATTCGGAATTATCACGCACACACAGGATGCCGCAATTTTTCCATCCACCTCACAAACAATCATATGATGATTTGTATCATTTATGATTTGTTCCCAGGTGCTTCTCAACTGGTCTGAATCGTCCGGAATACCCGTTTCATGAAGATATAAATATAATTGTAGTATCTCTTCCAAATCATTTTTATTTGCTTCCCTGATCATGACGCCTCACCCCAATCTAATATCTATCTTCCTTTTTGGAAATTTCCTAACCCTTTACCAATCCGGAAATTGTAATTATGTTCCAAACGGACAAGCAGCCATACAAAGACCGCAAGCACTTTTTCTCCCGTGTGCTTTAATATATAAACTTCTTTTTTCGTTGCATAACCTATAATTTATTATATCACTTCTCAAAGAATTGATATTCCATTGTACATCATACAATGCTTTATATGGGCAGACATCAATACATTTTTTGCAGTTTTCAGGACAATTACTCTTTAAGATTTTTTCGCCATAAACAAATTGTTCATCTATTAGAATTGCAGATAGTCTTACTCTTGGTCCATATTTTTTTGTAATTACAACATCATTTTTTCCAATCCAGCCTAATCCGGCATTTACTGCCGCAAACTTGAAAGAAAAGGGGGCTGTCAAATCTGTTTCGTTGTTTTGTGCTACGGGTGGAATATAATATTTAACTTTATATTCATCAAGTATTTCTTGCAATAGCCTCAATATTTCTTCCAGTACTTTTTTTGCATCTTGTATACCTTTTTCAAATTTTTCTTCAGAATATGTTTCGATTGTAAGCTGTTCCCCATAAGGTACTGCAAATACCAGCGCAGATTTATATCTACTTGCATATTCACTGTATGCAATATTTGTAAATCCATAAATAACTTCAGGATATTCTAAAAATATATTGCGGATATTCTTTTCAATCATGTAAATAGTCTCCCAAACATTTTAACCCTGCCTCTCATCTTTTTTCTTCAGCAATTGGGAGGTATCCAGTGTCTGCGCAGATGATTTTGTATCCCTAGACTTTCTGATTTCTTTCTTCTTTTTCTTCAAGTTTACGTCAGGGCTGTCTTCCGCCTTCGTTTCCTTCTCCGCCTCTGTCACATTTTCCTTCGGAATATCCTGAATCACGCTTTCTAAAGCCTCTTTCTGTTTCCCGCCTTTTTTTCGAATCCGTTTCGGCACAAACTGGAACCGCCGCATTGCAACATCTGCAACGAACAGACAAATGGAAAGTAAAAGCAGCCAATTTGTCAGGGAATAGCTCTCTTTCGCTTTTGTGGAAATCCGGTTCCAGACAGAGTCCTGTATCGTGACAATCCTGCCATATTGATCCACGAAATTTATAAATGAATCTGTACTTACATCAAATTTATATTCATCTGAAAACTGCACTGCTGCTGCGGCAGGCAGATAGCTTTGAATTTCACCATTTTCACTGCGGCGCACATTAAAATGATACAGCCCTGTCTGAGGTGTGGAAAACTCTCCTGTATACTTGCCCGGCGCTGTCGCGTGAAGCTTTGCTTCCGTAGTCTCTCCCTTGGGATCAATGATTGTCACCAGAATTTCCGTACTGCTCTCATATTCCTTAGTCTGATAAGTTACTTCCGTCCATTCTCCCACTGTCACCACATCCACACTATCCTCACCCATGTGGGAATTTCCGGTAGAATAATCCACTATTCGTTTCCACATCTGAACATAGTCATCTTTTCCGGAAAACGCACCGCTCCACTCGCCGGTAACATCACTGTTCCATGCAACTGTCCTGCCCAGTCCATACTGCCATACCGTAAGAATGGGGTTTTCTTTATCTCCGGACAAAATAACAGGGGTGGCGGCAGTCTTGGGCGTGGCGGCAATATACCCATAGAGCACAGGCCATCCATCCACAAAAAGATTGCTTGTCAGCTCATGCCCCCTTGCTGCATTCAATGAAAATATTCCATTTTGAATGTAGCTGTCGCTCCCTAAAAAGACCTCCTTTGCAAAAATCTTGGGTATATCGCTTCCCAAATCGGAATAATAATACCTTCCATCGCATTGGTCAGCCAGCTGTTCAAGAAGCTGGGTATCTGCAAAGCTTCCTATTGCCACCGTAGATAAAGTGATTCCTTCCGCCTTATAAGCATTTATCACATCCTGGAAATTATTTGTCTCACCCATGCCATCTGTTAAAAGCACCACATGCCTGATAGACGCTTCACTTTCAGAAAGCACCTGGCAAGCCTCTAAAAGCGCGGGCTTAATGGTAGTTCCTCCCCCTTCATTTATACCTTTGATCTGCTCTTTAATGGCACTTTTATCATCTGCCAGTCTAAGCTCTGCCTGCCAGTCATACTGGGTGTCGAAAGTCAAAACCCCTACATAATCCGAATCCCTCAGATTATCCACTGCTACAATTGCAGATCTGATGGCAACATCCAGATTAGTTGCACCAGTTTCTCCCATTTCATCAATCATGCTCCCTGAACGATCAATGACCATAACCATAGCCATAGAAGGTGTCTCATTAATGCTCCTAAGCTGCATCTCCACCGGAAGTACTGTTTCAAGCACCGTATCTCTATATCCTCCCAGCGCAAAACTTTCCTCACCGCCGCAGCAGATAACCCCACATCCATAGTCCTTCACATAAGTTTCCAGATTTTCCAGAAAGCCCACAGGCAGATCATCAATATAGACATCTGCTAAAATAACAGACTTATAAGTCAGCATGGCATTTATGTTATCCGGTGCATTCAATGCAGATACCACACTATAGTCACAGCCCGCTGCATTCAGTACAGACGTAAATTCCGAAACATTTGCTCCCTTTCCTGAAACAAGTAAAATCCTTGGCGTAGACTCCACCACAGAATAGGCGCTAAAGGCATCGTTTTCCGGACAGGTATCTCCTTTTGCCTGCACCTGCACTCTGAGATTTTCCATAACACCGCTGTATAAATCCGCATCAACCTGGGCACTGAACACAAAACGGTTGCTCCCTTCGTTTAAATGCACGCCATTTGACGCTGTCAGGATACTTCCATTATAAAGGGCTATAACCGCATCCGTGTCGTAATTGCTCTCCACCAGCACGGTAATGGAATACTTATCTCCAGGATGCAGATAAGAGGGAAGAGTTACATTTTCAATATAGGCATCAGGCGTCTCCTCATCCTCATAGAGCAAGGCCAGAAATTCTGCCTGACTTGCCGAAAGAGCCTGCCCCATACGATAAATGTCCCCTCTGGTTTCCTTACCATCTGTAAGCAACACCAGCCTTCCACTGCAATCTGCCGGTATCAGTGTAAGGGCTTTGGAGATGGCCTCCTCAAAATTGGTTGCTGTCTTTTCCGGCAGCGTAAGCAGTCCTCCATAATAGTCTTCTCCAGTCAGAAACTGCTCCACTAACGCATTCTTTCCAAAAGTTACAATGCCATAAGCATTGCCTGAAGGCATTTTTGCAATGGTTTCCTGTAGATACTTTTCAGACTCTTTTAAATGCTCCTCATTACTGCTGGATAAATCCACCACAAAGATCGTGGCCATCCTGCTGCTTCCCAAATGAACCTGTATGCCAAAGAGCGCCAGAATCACACATAAAAATACCACACCTCTCACAAACAGGTAAAACTTCCCGCGATAGCGCATCTGACGCACATAAAGAATCCATTCTACAATCAAAAATGCCAATGCCAGCAAAAGAAAGACATTCCTTATTGTCCGTTTCACCTTCTGCAATTTTATATTTTCCACACTGCCAATAGAATCAGCTTCTTTTCTTCCATCTGACTCTGTAGAAGTCTGAAAACGTACCACATACGCTTCCTGATAATCTTCATTTCCAATCTGATACAAGCCTGACTGTCCCGGACATCTGTCAAAGGAAAGCATATCTGCCTCCACCCAAGGCTGCAGAACAATTTCTTCCCCTGCATAATACACATTTGATGCAAGATATGAAGTGTCCGTAAGATAAATCATGGCATTTGCCAGAAAAACAGGAAATTCCGCCCGCAGTGGAAAATCCGACTCCCGTATGTCAAATCCCACTACCACTTCTTTTCCCTCGTCTAACTCCCTGTAATAGCCTACGCATTTCCCATTATATTCCAGAAAGCTTTTGGCTCCTTGCGGAAGGGCAAAGCAATAAGCCTTATTTACCCCTATGGTAAATTCGGACAATCCGGCGGTCAGATCGCAGTCTGCCAGATCTAATACAACATTTTCCAGCGTTTCTATGGTCTTTTTACCGGCATCACCAAAAATCAGACAATTTCTTCCTTCCGCCCTGGGAACCTGTCCTGCATCATAGATCACCACATTATATTCATCAGGGGCATCTGTTGTTGCTTTGGCAATACTTTCCCCCGTAAGCGCGGAATATGCCTTTTCAATAAAGGTATTTCCTTCCCCCACAAGCAGACCGTTTATCTGATTTTCCCGGCTCTTTACCGCTCCTGAAATATTGTCCTTTGCCAGAGAATCAGTTGCTCCTTCTGAAAAAACAATTCCATCGAGATGTGACTTTAAAGCTTCCCCCTGCCAATCCACCTGTTCAAAAAGGCAGAATGTGCTTTCCGAAGGAGTAAGCTGCATCTGCTTTAGTGCAATCAAATCCTCCCCTTCATCATATAAACTAATATCAAAAGAAACCTCCTGGCCACTGTAATTTGCAATGCTTACCATGATATCGTAAGTCCCATCCTCCCGTCTGGTAAATACGGTATATTCATTGGCTAAATTGGAAGAAGCCTCCCCCACCACATAAAGTTCCTTCTCCGCGCCGCTATGCAGTTCTTCAAATCCTGACGCACCTTCCCCATCTGTATAAACGATCAGATCCGCCGCATTTTCTTCCTCATCTCCCATAAGTGTATCCAAAGTCCCCTGGGCCATGGCAAGATTTCCGCCACTGTCACTGCACGAAATATCCTGCAGGGTGCGGAGCAGACTGTCCCTGTCTGCAATGTCCACTGCTAAAAGCTTTGCTCCCAGAGCATCTTCCGTCACAATAGAAAACCGGGTATTTTCTGCAGCCCGCACATAATCGCAGGCCTGTTCTACGGCCTCCTCCAAACGGGTTTTCCCTGAGCCGGTCATATGCTGCATGCTTCCGCTGGTATCCAGAAGAAGTACCTTTCTGCCTCCGCCCTGGCCATCGATTTTAATAAAGGGCGACATCAGCCCAATCACCAAAAGCGCAATAACTAAAATCTGCAGATACATAAGAAGGTTATGCACAAACTTGTCGAAAAAAGTTTTGGACTGCTCATTTTTCAGCAGCTTTTGCCAGAGAAGGTTAGAAGATATCAGGTAATCCTCACCTTTTGGTTTTAATAAATATAAAATTATAATAACAGGAACCGCTGCCAGAAAAAACAGCGGCCATAAGCTCTCAAATATCATATAGCATCCTTAAATTCTCAAAGATCAGTTGATAAATATCCGTTTTTGTGCTGCAAATCTCATAAAATGCCCCTGCTCTTGCACATTTCCGCCGCATCTGCTCCAAAAATTCATGCAAAGCTCTTTCATATGTCCGAATACTTCCGGCATCTAACGTAAGACGCAGGGTGCTCCGGTCCTCCATATCAATCAGATTCCGTGTCCCCGTCAGTTCTACGGAAAGCTCCTCACCAGCCAGCACATGTAAAAATACTGTTTTTTGTTTTTTATAATCCAAAAGGCGCAGCAGTTTTTCCAGTGTTTCCTGCTCCTTATCCAAAAAAGCCTCCTGCAAAAAATCACTGATCAGAATGGTTACCCCCGGGCCTTTTAAGGGAAGCATTCCAACGGCTTTTTCAATATCCACCGTCCCCTCAAAGGATCGTTGCTTTAGCCAGTCCGCCAGCCTTGGCAAAGCTCTTTTTCCACCTCCTGCCGCAAAAGGCTGCTGCATACTGCCCATATCATAAAGAATCACCCGATCCATATTGTTCAGTCCCATATAGGAAAAAGCTGCTGCCAGCATACAGGCAAGCTCACTCTTTTTCTTCTCCCCATAATCCATAGAAGCACTGGTATCCACCAGAATAGAAACTACAGCCTCCTTTTCCTCCATGTATTCCTTCACATAAAGCCTGTCTAAACGCCCATAAGCATTCCAGTCAATCCGGCGTATATCATCCCCCGGCATATACTCCCTGAAATCCGAAAATTCCATCGAAGAACCTTTTTGTACAGATTTGCGGTTCCCGGTCAGGTTCATGGATGTTCTATGTCCCATGACCAGTCTAAGCTGGGACAGTCTGTCAAAAAATGCAGCATCCAAAATCATATTTCCCTTTTACTCCCATCTGCTCGTCTTAAGCATACATTCAGATTTTTTCAAACAGCGCTGATTTCGCATCCAAAATATTTTTGATAATCTCATCCTCGGTAATTCCTTTACTGATAGCGTCAAAACTCGCAATGATTCTGTGTCTGAGCACAGGATACGCAGCCTCCTTCACATCCTGAAAAGAAACATTAAAGCGCCCTTCCAAAAAAGCCTTTGCCCTGGCAGCCCGAATCAGCGACTGCGCTGCCCTGGGGCTCGCCCCTTCCCTGATATAAGGATTGGGCGCATGGGTTTCCATAACAATCTCCAAAAGATAATTCATCACTGCATCAGCAATAGGAATCTGGTTGACCAGCGTCCTTGCTGCCAAAAGCCCCTCCCCGTCCATCTGCTTTTCAATGACAGGTGCTTCACTCCCTTCCGTAAGTGCAACAATCCCCTTTAGCTCCTCCTTAGAAGGAAACCGGACTAATATTTTAAACATAAAGCGGTCCAGCTGGGCCTCCGGCAAAGGGTAAGTCCCCTCATTTTCTATGGGATTCTGAGTAGCCAGCACAAAAAAAGGCTCTTTTAAGGCATGGCTGTCATTGCCCACCGTCACCGTATGCTCCTGCATTGCCTCCAGCAGCGCTGACTGGGTTTTAGGGGTAGCCCGGTTAATTTCATCTGCCAGAATCAAATTAGAAAAAATCGGTCCGCGTTCAAAGGAGAAGGAACTCCCCTGTTCGTTCTTAATAATGATGTTCGTGCCGGTTACATCACTGGGCATCAGGTCAGGAGTAAACTGAATCCTTTTAAAGGATAAATCAAAAACCCGGCCAATAGTGCTGACCAGCCTTGTCTTTCCCAATCCCGGCATTCCCTCTAAAAGTACATTACCTCCTGTAAGCATCGCCAGCATAACCTGCCGGATAATGCCCCCCTGCCCGATTATTCCCTTTTGTATTTCTTTTTCACATGCGGCAATCTGCTGCGCCATATATACCGGATCCTGTAATCTGCTCCTGTCTAATGTTTCCATATAATGTTTCCTCCATCTTCTTTAACAGTTCAGCCCTCTTCATTCATAAAAACGTCGGCTTTGCATCCATCACATCATCAATTAAAACTTGCAAAATATTCCTTTATAATCTCTTCCATACCGCTGGGATAGCGTCCTGCTGCAATTCCTTCGTAAGCATTCTGTTCATAGCTTCCGATCACTGCATCGTAGGAAGTGTGCGTCCCCTCCCAGCTCAATCCATTCTGCGCCCGGAAATACTCTGATGTGTCATGATTCGCTGCATTTCCCGTAAGATTTTCGCTGTCTGCAATTTCATTGGGAACACTGACATAATCGTGAGGCGCATTGACGCTGCCATTTCCTGCACCATTTCCCGGAGCATTTCCAGCGTTGCCATTACCATGCTGTCCGTTTCCTCCCTGGCTTCCCTGTCCATTTCCGTTACCTGAATTCCCGTCTCCGTTTTGGCCTTCCTGTCCATTTCCGTTACCTGAATTTCCATCTCCGTCCTGACCTTGCCGGCCGCTTCCCTCCTTGCCATTTTCCTCTCCACTGCTGCCTTGCTCCTTATTTACACCGTTTCCTTGAGAATGTTTCATTCTATCTTCCATTGCTTTCAGGGCATCCGCCGTAGCAAGAGAAAGGTTTGCTCCATCTTGTATCTCCTGCATGATTTCAGATAATTGACCACTCATATCCTGGTATTTATAATTCAGTTTCTGTGACGCAGCTTCCAGCATTTCCTGTGAAACTGCCTGCTGATATTCTGAAAGTGAAGCTTCCAGACTCTGTGCCATATCATTAAGCGCCTCCTGCTGCTTTTCGGTCAGTTCTTCTTGCTGTAGCTGTTCCAGTGCTTCCAGCATCTCCTCAATTTCTTCTTCTTTTTCTTTTACTTCCCCTTTCAGGCTGTAAAGCTCCTTTGCCCTGTCTTTTGCTACAGAAGGAATCAATGAAAGTCCAACTAAAAGTATAAGCAGAGAAAAACACAGAATGGCCTTTTTCCAGGATGGCCAAATAGAAATCCGAATCCTGTCCCTGTGCGCCTGAAGCGCTTTCATGGCATCTTCCCTCTGAAGTCCAACCAATGTTCCCTCTTTATCAAGGTTCTCATAAGCTGTGGCTATCCGCTCCTCAAAACCAAATCTGTCCATCTTAAAAGCCGCCTGCTCCATGGTGGTTCGTTTTATCACCATCACTATGAAAACCGAAACTTCCCCAAGAATCAGTGCTAATCCGCTATAAATGTTGACATAGTAAAGAGGCACCAGAAGCGCTGCTGCCTGAAAAAGAATTCCAACCCCGGCACTGATGCTCAGGGCAGTTGCTGATTTTTCTAAAAATTGTGCTATGTTCATCCTGCGCCGGCAGGTTTGTATCATTTTCAGAAATTCTTTTTTTTCCATCTTATCCCCATATCAGAATGCTATTTTATTTCTTACGCTTTTTCCCTAAAGAGGAATGCATAGGGTTCACCTTCCATGCCGCTGCAAGCATAAACAAAATAGATAAGGTCAAAATACATGCCGCAGACAAAAACAGCCATACTTTGCCCTGTGATAAATTATAGGTGATAAATCCTACCTCACCCCTGGTAAAGTTAGAGCCGCTTGCTCCAAAAAGAGACTCTCCCGTCATAAGCTGCATAAAGAACTCTTCGAAAAAAATAAAAGGATTAATCAGCAGAATCAACATGCTTTCCCCCATCCTTTCACCATCGGTCAAAAGCGCCCTCAAAATGACAGGAAGAAATGTCAATATATAAATAAAGAAATAAAATACATAGGACAAAACTACTGCCGTAATTGACCGGCGGCAGAGGGCGGAACAAAGAATCCCAATGCTGCCTGAAAGCAGCGACAAAAGAATAATGGTAAGTATAAAATAAAACAGATAACTCCAGCTAAGTCCTCCTGCCACAAAAGCCAGAGCCATAATCGGCATTCCGGCCATCACAAAAAACAAAATCCTTAATACTGCTGAGGCCACCTTTCCTAATACAATGGAAAAAGGCGACATACAGGTGGTCAGCATAATGTCAAAGGTCTGCCTCTCCTTTTCACCTGAAATTGAGGATGCCGTAATTACAGGTACAATCAGAGCTACAATACAGACCTGCGCAATGGAAAGAACCGGAAACAAATAAATCAGGTACCCATAAATATTACCGGTGGTATAAATGCTTCTGCTTTCCTGCTGTATTACCGCCAACGCCAATAAAAATGCCATCGTCAGCACTGTCTCATAGGCAAACACTCCCCAGCTCAGACGCATGCTGCGGGCTGTTACCTGCAAATCTTTTTTTACAATCGGATTCCACCGCATTCTCACTGTGCACCACCTCCCGTCAACTGCATGAACAGCGTTTCCAAACTGCCTTCCTCTTTATAAAACCCGGTGAGAATCACCTGGTTTTGAATCATAAGCCCGATAAAAGCATTAACTGCCTGGTCTGTGCAATTGCTCAAAATCAGAATCTCATTCTCCCTGACAGACTCAATTTTAACACCTGCCTGCTCTTTTAGAATCCGCTGAGCTGTCTCCATGCCGGAAGCAATCTGAATGCGCATCCGGTTTCCTCCTGCAATCTGCTTCATCACATCCTCAATCCTGCCGGCAGTGAGCAGACGTCCCTGATTCATAATCCCGATACTGTTACACATCTCCGAGAGTTCCGAAAGAATATGGGAACTAATTACAATCGTCTTTCCCATTGAATGGAGATTTTTCAGTAATTCCTTCATTTCCACTCTGGCTCTGGGATCCAGACCGGAGCTGGGTTCATCTAAAATCAGCAGGCTGGGATTATGCAGCAGCGCTCTTGCCACGCACAAACGCTGTTTCATCCCTCGTGAAAGAGTATCCACATAAACTTCCTTCTTATCTGAAAGATTAACCAGTTCCAACAGGTCATCCGTCAGCTTGGCAATATCCCGGGAATACATCCCATACATAGAGCCATACAAATCCATATATTCCCGTACTTTCAAATTGTCGTACACCCCAAAGAAATCAGGCACATAACCGATCAGACGCTTCATTTCTTTACTTCCCACAGCCGCCGCAGTATTCCCGATTCTTACAGTACCGCCGCTTGCCCGAAGCAGTCCGCAGACAATTCGTATTGTAGTTGTTTTCCCTGCACCATTCGGTCCCACAAAACCAAACAAATCTCCCTCAGGGATGTGCAGCGATAAATGATTTACCGCAGTAAAAGAACCATAATTTTTTATCAAATCATTAATATAAAGCATACTTCCCCCTATTGAACCACATATAGGCATCCATAAGATACCTCGTTGCAATTGTCGTCCACCGCTTTATCCCAATCCTCACACACTCCAATGACTGCTGTCATGTCCGAATCCTCTAAAGAATAAAGGTAAGAAATTCCTATCCCCAGGGCGGTTAATACATCTACATCCTTTTTCTTTCCCCTGCGCTGGGCATCGCTTATAAAATTGTATAAATAACTTTCTGCCCCATTATAATATCCTGCATTGTCATCAAACACTTTTTCTGCCCTTTCCAGATTGATATCCGCTCCTGCCGGTAAATCTTTATAAACAAACAAATTATTGTTTACAATCAATGCAAAATATTTAAAATCCCTCCTTGTTCCGTTAGTAACTGTTCCTTTGATACCAAATTGCCCATCTGTCTTAAGATCACTGGAAATGCTGCCTTCTTCCGGTTCCTTTGCAATGCCTGCCAGAAAATAGCCGTCCTCAAATCCAGTGGATGGATCAATACCAAAAAACAGCCTGTCCCCTTCCTTTTTAACATGATGGTAATAAGTTTCCTCATCACTGTTTCTATAATGACTCTCCTCCAAAGGACCTGCATATTCATACCCTTCCGCCAGACGCAGATCCCATTCCTTATGTCCTGCATCATAGCAGCGCAGATATGTCTGAACATTTCCTCCACCGGAAAGGTCTTCTATTGTAGCAGAAAAAACATTAGTGCCTATCACCTCAAATCCTCTTCCGGCCACGTACACCAAAAAGACGCCCACAAGCATCGCTGCAGGCACTGCAATCCAGTAAAGATCCCGTTTCTTTGCAAAGCGCAGGATCAGATAAAGAACAGGTCCGACAAAGATCACATACAGGATTACAATAACTTTCAAGCTTCCAAACTGCAGGCGGTTGCTTCCATTTCCCAAAAGCCGGCAGAACCTGTTAAACGTATATCTTACATCACTATAATTACTAGTATACCTGCCTGAGCCATAATGGGTAATTGAATAATCGCTCACTTGCCACAAAATAGCTTCTGTAAATTCCTCCTTAGTGTATCCTGCATAAAAGGATGCATCCACACCTCCCAGATCAGAAAGAGAATAAGGCAAAATTCCCACTGCTCCATCCCCCCAGGAACAGGCCAGCGCTAAAACCCCATACGTTTCTTCATATTTATTGTTCCTGTCAATTAGTTCCGCCATAGGAAGCTGTGAAATATCCACATAGGCATAGCCGTAAGAATCGTATTCAGCTTCCCCCTGTTCATAAATTTTAGAACACTGTATCTCCAGATCAGGCAGACCGCTTAATGTATTCTCCGCACCACTGCCTGTGCCAATGATAAGCACCCCTCCATTATTACACCACTGCTCTATGCTTTTTAATGTCTGATCAGACAAAACACTGGTATTATAGGTGTCAATTACCAGAAAACTTAAAGCCCCCAATGCACTTTCCAGGTTATCCTGATCCAGTTCCACCAGCTTTATTGGATAGTTATTGCCTTTATAATTAAGTTCATTTCCTCCCATATCCAGATAGGTAAGCGATGAATATTTATCACTTAATATCCCCATGGAAAGAGCTTTTGCCTGCGCCTGCAAAAGCCGGTTAAATTCCTTCTGCGCCATTATATCCTCATTTTTATCCAAAAGGGTAACCTTCACCATTCCATCCGTGCGCTTCATACTGTCTTTTGGCACCTTCACCACAAATTGTTTCGTACTTCCCGAAGGAAGGGATAGAACCGTATCATAAGCACAAGTGCTTGCTGATCCATAGCTTCCACTATAATAATTGTCGCAAATTGTCAATCGAACCGTTCCTTCCCAGTCCTGTCCCTGATTTTCAACCGTCAGCTGAATCTCATAGGCATACTTATCTGAGGGCAGCACCTCCGCATCAATAACACATGCCTGCTCTCCGGCTTTGACTGTTGCCCCTGCACTTCCCATGCACAAAATCCAAAACAGAATTCCCAAAGCTAAGACTCTAAAAACCTTTCTGTTTTTTTTATTCCTATTCCCCATGTCCGTTTCCTTCCCGCTTTTTTGGTATTAATGCTTTTATTTTATCATACTCTTAGTGGCAGCTCTACTTATAAATGCTTAAGTTTCTTTTAATAAATTGGAAATCTTTTATTTTGATGGCATTAAAAAAAGCCTGATTTTTTAAGAATCAGACTTTTCAGTATTCTTTATTTTATCCACTGCTAACCTAATGTACAGCTCATTTCATGCCATTCCTCGCCACCCCAAGTCGAATTAGCTATTCCCCGATCCACAAAACCAAATTTCTTATACATCTCCACCTTTGAATTCAGGCAGGTAAGAAAAACTTCTCCTCTGCCTCTTTCTCGTTCTCTTCGCAGATATTGATATACAAGTTCTCTTCCAAGCCCCTGCCTTTGATATTCCGGTAATACGTCTAAACCAAGCAGCATTATATTCCTGCCTTCAGAATTATGTAAACTGGCATCGGTAAAAAATTCATCACGAAAACAATATTCATCCGTGGCAATTCCATTTAAAAATCCTGCCACTTTTCCTGTTCTCTTATCCACTGCTGCTAAAAATAAGTCCTGGGCTGCCGCAATTCGCTCTTTCATACTTTTCTCTGAACACGCTTCGTTTGGTGGAAAACAAATCTGCTCTATCACAATCGCCTGCTCTATTTCACTTTGTTCTATATTTCTAAATTCAAACCTCTCTAAAACAGCTTTATCAGCTACGTTGTACTCAGTATCCATAGTCTATACCTTTCATTTTTGAATCCTGAACTTCTACCCTCTGTCAATACAGCAAAAAAGCCCACGTCCCATACATTTGCTGAATACTTTTATTCTATACCAACTGTCACTCTCTTTGCAAGGTTCTAAATCTTTGTTAAACAAAGTATTCTTGTAACATTATCGATTTTTTATTTTCCAAATTAATTGACTATCATGCTCCCAATCCACTCCTCTATTTTTTCCTTTGATGTACCCGCTTCAAATCTCTTTCCATCCAGCCACACAGCAGAGTCAGAGCATAAAATGTGCAAATTATCCGCACTGGAACCAATCCCGCTGCTGTGGGAAGTATAGAATGGAAGAATTGTCTTTCCGGAAAAGTCATAGCTCTCCAAAAATGTACTGATAATACGAGGAGCATCGCTATGGGCAACAAACATAAAAATCCAACCATCAGTTTCAGAATCACTGATGCCGAACAAAAACAAATCGAGGCACGCATTCTTGCCAGTGGAATGATGAAAAAAGATTACTTTGTCCGTTCCTGCATTTACAACCGCATCTGCGTTGTTGGCAAGAAAGAAACCGTATACCCTCTAGTACAGACTGTCAATGCGCTGTATCTGCAATTACTTAAAATGCAAAAAGAATTTACCGCAAACGATGTTACTCTTGATACGCTTCCTTCTTCGGAATCTATTAAGGAATTACAGACTGAATACACCAATATGCTGACAGCTATTATTGACCTGCTGGATGGTGCAAAGTATCTGTGGGAAGGAGACCAGCATGAATAACAATCTTACTTTTCAGTTTGGTATGTACGAACCTGCAACCGATTCCATCATTGTGAACACTGGCGAAAATTCCATTCTTGTTGTCCGTTGTAAAGAATGTAATTCCTCTGTTATCTTCAATGATCCCAGCGATGTAGTCTATCTGTACCATTTAGCCGAAGAAACACCGCTTTTATATGCGAAGCTTGCATTGAAAGCAAATGGCTTACAAGATTATGTGAATGCCATGAATCAATTTAATTAACAGCCTGTTTCCTATCTCCATCATTCTTCTTATGATGGAGATAGGCCTCTTAATCCATTCTTATGACATTCATTTGTATTATTCTCTTAAAAATATTTTATTTTTTATATACCTTATTTTTTGTTTTTCCTGTGCCTTTAAGGATATTCAGCTTTTCAGCTTTCAACAACAAACGACTTGCCGTCTTTATTTCAACTTCCAGCAATTTTGCCGCAGCAGCACTATTTATTT
>OFGK01000302.1_pt1 | contig 50561 bp, 47 predicted proteins | sample 1521771 | NCBI WGS metagenome assembly OFGK01 (sample SAMEA3504088, study PRJEB24116) | mouse gut metagenome | biome: mouse gut; feature: mouse-associated habitat; material: faeces | place: Denmark | collected 2011 | reverse complement strand
ACAGTATTGATTTTTCAAGGTTCAGCACACCAACTGGTGTGGGAAGTTTGAGTAAATTTATTCAACTTAAGTATTCAAAACAAGATACACCAGATAATATGAAAGTCAAATACATTATTAATAAGATGTATTGTTATTTTACGAATGGAAAAGAAGAAATCTTTCCAGATAATGGTAGCATTGAACATATACTTCCTGAAAGTTCTGGAGAAAGGGCATTAAACATCGGAAATTTAATTTTGTTAGAAATTAAATTGAATAATAATGCAGGTCAAGCCACTTACGCAGATAAGAGACAAAAGTATTATTTGGAATCTAATTATGATTGGGTTAAGAATTTTATTGATGAACATACATCTTGGACAGAGGAGGATGTTCTTGTAAGAGCAGAAAATATGGCAGATATATATTATCATAAAATTCTTGAAAGGAATTAGAAAGAGGTTAAAAGGTGCGTTTAAAATTGAGTATGCGAACGCGCTCGTTGGTAGGCAGGCTGCTATTAATCGTGGTAATGTTGGTTCAAGTCTAACTCAAGGAGTTAGGGAGAGCCAGTAGACATCAATGTTTGCAGATTTTTACGTTATAGAGAGTGAGAAACAGAACTTAAAACAGGCATAATACTGTGAATCAGAATAGAGATAGAGACAAATAGATTGAGAGAATTTAGAGGATATGATAATATATTTGTAAAGAAAATAAAATATTGCTTTGATTGAGTTTATAAGTGAGGTGAGAGTGATTAATCGAGAGGAATCAAGAACTGTTACATTTACACTGGGAGATATGATATTTGAGTATGATGAACGAAAGAATGAGTATAATATTGTGCATCATGGTATATCTTTTAAACAGGCTGCCCGAGTGTTTTTTGATTATGATAGGATTGAACTGTATGATGAAGAGAATAGTGAAGTTGAAGATCGTTATGATACAATAGGGGATTTATCGGTGGGATATGCGAATATTTCTTCAGGAGAAACTGTAATCGGAAATATAGGTTCATTTATGGGAGAAATAAATGATATTATATTTGTTGTTTATACAGAGAGAGTGCAAATTGATGGGGATGAAGAAAGAACAGATGTTACGAGATTAATATCTGCCAGATTTGCAACAAATTTTGAAAGGGGGCTGTATTATGGTAAATACTAATGGAATGACGAAAGAAATGATTGAATCTCTTGCTTTTTCGGAGGATGAAAAGGCTGCTCTTGCGGAGGCAAGAAAGAGACCAGTTGTTTTTGATGAAGATTGTCCAGAGACAACTCCAGAGAGGGCTCTGAAATTCAGACGTGTTAATCCGCCGAGAAGCCGCGTAGAAAAAAGGGCATAAAAATTCATATTTCTTCGGTGTGCGAGCGCACCCGTTGGTAGAGCACGCGGCTGTTAACCGCGGGGTTGTAGGTTCGAGCCCTACTCGGGGAGTTAAATGAATAGTTTAGTAAAAACCTGTAGGCGGAATGTTTACAGGCTTTTACGTATTTCACTTCACTTTGGAAATAAAAATTGGCAAACTGATTGGTAGTGTAAAAAAGTTTGTGTCTTTGGAAAAAAATACCTCTTTTTTGGTAAGAATCAAGATATGACAATTCTTATCGAAAAGGAGGATTTTTATGCCTGCAACAAAGGAGCAGATTCGACAGATCATTGCAGATAACAACCTAAACAGCGTGGCTGATGTCTACAGCCTGCTGAAAGACAGCTTTAAGGATATCCTGCAGGAACTTATGGAAGCAGAACTGGATGCATCTCTCGGTTATGAAAAGAACCAGAAAGGGAATGCTCCGACATCCAATAAGAGGAATGGACACTCCCCGAAAACACTCAAGAGCCAATATGGTGAATTCCAGATCGATGTCCCAAGGGACAGGGATGGTGAGTTTGAGCCAAAGCTTATTCCAAAATACCAGAGGGATATATCCGGGATAGAGGAAAAAGTGATATCCCTCTATGCAAGGGGCATGAGCACAAGGGATATCCATGACCAGATACAGGACCTTTACGGAATGGAACTGTCTGCAGAAATGGTCAGCAAGATCACGGACAGGATACTGCCGGAAATAAAAGAATGGCAGTCACGCCCATTAAATCCGGTCTATCCGTTTGTATTTATGGACTGCATCCATTATAAAGTAAGGGAAGACGGGCGTATCCTAAGCCGTGCAGCTTATATTGTGCTGGGCATCACGGCAGAAGGTTACAAAGATATTTTAAGCATTACGGTAGGAGCCAATGAGACCAGTAAGTTCTGGCTTGGGATGTTGAATGACTTGAAGAACCGTGGCGTACAGGATGTGCTTTTCTTCTGTGTGGACGGGCTTGCAGGGTTTAAGGAAGCGATAGGGGCAGTCTATCCGGATGCCCAGATACAGAGGTGTGTGGTCCATATGCCGCGTAATTCTTTTAAATATGTCAATTACAGTGATCTGAAAAAGTTTTCCTCTGATTTTAAAGCAGTATACAACGCCCCGAATGAAACAGCCGCGCTTTCAGAACTGGAAAAGATCAAAGAAAAGTGGGGACGGAAATATCCCTATGCGATAAGTAACTGGGAGAATAACTGGGAAGATGTCAGTTCCTTCTTTCAGTTTTCAGATGATATCCGGCGTATCATGTACACCACAAATATCATAGAAGGGCTCAACTGCCAGTACCGGAAAGTGACAAAGACCAAAAGTGTATTTCCAAGTGACAGTGCATTAGAGAAAATGCTCTATCTTGCAAGCGGAAACGTAATTAAAAAATGGACGCAGCGTTACAGGAACTGGGACCAGGTGCTGAATCAGATGATCGTCCTGTACGGGGATCCGGCTCGCCCAGTACCTGTAAAAAGAAAAAGCTGGAACGCCACACTTTACAAAAAACGTTCCAGCCTTACCTTATTCCATTCCATCGGCATTAGCAGTATTGCCAAAAATACCCAGCCCTATTCCGGAGGCCGGGTGTGGGCAGCACCCACATCATTTTCCTTCTGCTAATGCCTGATCGGTGTGCAGAAAATTTGAAGTATATGTATAGAAACAAAGAAACGGTCTCCAATTTAGGAAACATTTATATTTTATTTCGAAATCGGTATTTCTAGTATCTCAACTTTTTCATTTTCATACGATTTCCAAACGATTAGCGCAACTATCTCATCAGCATCAATAACTCGAGTAAAACCTGCTATTTGGTACGCATTTGACTTGCTGCTATCTGTATATCCCAATCTGCCAGGATTCATTAAATATGGAATTCTTGTTCCATCTTTTAATACAACGCCCTTGACTTCGGGAATGCCAAGATCATCTTCTTTTTCCATAGGAGCCACGCTGACAGAATAATTCACTTCTATGGAAATCGGTGAGATATTGATATCCTCTATCGTGAAACCCGTTCCTTCCACTTTCTTCCCTACTTTAATATTTTGGGTCGAACTGACATCAGAAAGGTTTATTTCAAAATTCCAGTTCCCATCCACTTCAGGAATAAACGTTCCTTTTGAGAACGTTCCTAAATTTTTGAATTCAACATGTATTGTCTTGCCAAGAAGTGAATCGTTCTTCTCCGCGGCACTTGCCTGAATAATGTATTCCATATTTCCGTTATCATCCGTATAATGAGAGATAATGCTTCCATCTTCATAATGAGAGATAATACTTCCATCTTCATATGCCGGTATACCGTTTTCATCAAGGATAATTCCATCATACATGGTTCCGCTCATATTAACCCATGCGCTTTCATCCTCAGGATTATCTCCCTGATACACATTTACCATATCAAATCCCGGCTCCATCCTATCCGCTACGCTATAACCAGAAATACGAAATGCCATATATACAAATCTCTCATCCACAATAACTGTATCCGGCTCTATTGTAACACCGTTATTTGTCACAGCAAGTGACGGACTGTTCGGTTCTTCACTGTACACTTTTGCTATATTCTTTTCTGTAAGCACTTGTTGCTGCTCATCGGATGCCTGAATAATTCCGTTCATGCCTCTCCCCCAATAATGATGAATTGCTGCAACGGCACTTATACTGCTAACTGCTAATATGCAAACGCCTGCGATAACGGCAGCCTGCGTTTTAAATACTTTTTTATCTTTGGTATGTGTTTTTTTCATACAAACAATATCCTCCTGTTTAATCATTTCAAAGGCCTGATTTGTTTTTTCCAACACAATTTCCGATAACTCTATTTCTTCAGAAAGTATAGTTTTTTTATTTGCCATTTCTATCCTCCTAACAATCGCGATAATACTTTTCTACTTGTTTTCTTCCTCTTGAAATCCTTGTCTTGATGGTATTTAATGGCAATGACAACATTTCAGCAATTTCTCTCATCTTGAATCCCTGACTATAGTACAATTCCATAGGCAATCGATATCGTTCGTCTATAGAAGCATATGCCTCTTTCAATTCAAGATTATACTCATCACATTTTGACGGTTCCTCATAAGATTCTATATTCTTGTAAGCTGCATTGTCTCTTATGATATCATAGCAATGGTTTATAAGTATTCTCGTCATCCATGTCTTAAAGAACTCCGGTTTCTTAAGTGTATATAACTTTTCCCAACAAGTGAGAATTGTATCCTGAAGAGCATCTGCAGCATCTTCTTCATTCATTAGAATTGCAATGGCAGTTCTATACATATCCTTCATATATAACTGCATTAGTTCGGTAAATGCGTCTTTATCATGCCTCTGCGCCTTCTTTACACAAAACTTTGTTTCAATGCTTTTCATTTACTTTCTCCTACGCGCGTATGATTGTAAAACAAACAAACGTCCTTCATTTGTTTTACGATCATTAGACGTCAGATATTGTCTTTTGGTTTCAAATTATTTATTACTCTTTTTTGTTTCTCAATATACCTCAATTTATATATCGGAACCACACAACTAATCCAAACATTGCTATAAAGAAAGCTGTACTAGTGCAGTTTGCCTAAAAATAAGATGCTAAAATTGTAAAAATGCAATAAAGTGCAATCATTTTTGACAAAAAGGGACTGAAGTCCTATTTCGTTACAGGGACATATGTCATAATACTTTTATAATTTTTATTAATGGTACTATACATTCAGAAAATCATTGAAACAAAACAGGAGGAAATTTATTTATGAAGAAGAGAATAATTGCAATGTTTCTTGCAGCCACAATGGCATTTTCTCTGGCAGCGTGCGGTTCCGGCAATGGGGGGAACGCGGAGAGCGCACCGGCATCCAGCAGCAGCGAAGAGGCATCCAGCGGCAATGAGGAAGTAGCTGACAGCAATGAAGGAGAAACGGCTGGCAGTACGGATATGAATATTGCCATGATCACTGACTCCGGCGATATTACGGATCAGAGTTTTAACCAGACTACATACGAAGCTTGCAAGGCATGGGCGGCAGACAATGGCGCTGAATTTACATATTATAAGCCGGACAGCGATTCCGATGAAGCAAGAAATGCGAGCGTAGACCAGGCGGTAGCGGGCGGCGCGAACGTAATTGTAATGCCGGGTTACATGTTTGCGGCAGCAGTAGTTGCACAGTCCGAACTATATCCAGATGTAAAATTCGTGGCACTGGATGTAGGAGCTGGCGATATCTGTGAAAAGGGTGTCGGCGAAGGTTATGATTATAATCCGGATAACTGGGATGTGACGGAATATTATAATACGGACAACGTATATTGCTGTACTTACCAGGAAGAAATATCCGGTTATATGGCGGGATACGCAGCAGTGAAATTGGGTTACAGGCATCTTGGTTTCCTGGGCGGTATGTCTGTACCGGCTGTTACACGTTTCGGATACGGTTATGTACAGGGCATCAACGATGCGGCTAAGGAACTGGATGTAGTTGGAGACGTTGAAGTAGAGTACGTTTGCGGCGGACAGTTCTATGGCGATGCTGATATTACGGCAGCAATGGATACATGGTATGGAACAAAGGGCGTGGAAGTTGTATTCGCATGCGGCGGCGGTATTTTCACATCCGCAGTGGAAGCAGCAGTAAAAACTGGCGGCAAAGTAATCGGTGTGGACTCTGACCAGGCTCCTGTCATCGACCAGACACAGGAAGGTTTGACCATTACTTCTGCTATGAAAGGGCTTTCCACAACGGTAAAGACGGTTCTTACCGACATTAAAGACGGCAAGTGGAGCGATTACGCAGGAAAGATCGATAACCTTGGCATGGTTTCCGAGAATCCGGAAGAGAACTTTGTACAGCTTCCTACGGCAAGCACTCAGTGGGGCGAGGGATTCCAGGAAGAGGATTATAAAGCGCTTGTGAAGGCGATTTACAATGGTGAAGTAAAGATTTCCAACGATATTTCGGCTATGCCGGCAACGGATGTCAAAGTTACTGATTACGGCAGCATCAAATAGTAAACAGTTTTGTAATCGAGGGAGCGGATATAGTCTGCTCCCTCTTTGTCTTTTTTAGGGAGAGGAGGTAACAGGAAAATGGCGGAATATGCGGTAGAGATGCTGAACATTACGAAAAGATTTCCGGGGATCATTGCGAATGATAACATTACCCTGCAACTGAAAAAAGGTGAAATCCACGCCCTTCTGGGGGAAAACGGGGCGGGAAAATCCACACTGATGAGTGTGCTTTTCGGATTGTATCAGCCGGAAGAAGGGGAGATCCGCAAGGATGGGAAAAAGGTTACAATTAACGATCCTAATGATGCGAATGATCTGGGGATCGGGATGGTACATCAGCACTTTAAGCTGGTGGAATGTTTCAGCGTCCTGGACAATATTATTCTAGGCGTGGAAACGACCAAAGGGGGATTGCTTCAGAAAGACGAGGCGAAAAAGAAAGTGATTGATTTGTCCGAAAAATACGGTCTCTTGGTAGATCCAGACGCGCTGATCGAGGATATTACGGTGGGGATGCAGCAGAGGACGGAAATATTGAAGATGCTCTATCGGGACAATGAGATTTTGATTTTTGACGAACCGACGGCAGTGCTGACGCCCCAGGAGATCCACGAGCTGATGATGATCATGAAAAATCTGGCGGCAGAGGGTAAAAGTATTCTTTTTATCACGCACAAACTGGCGGAAATCATGGAAGTGGCCGATCGTTGCAGCGTATTGAGAAAAGGAAAGTATATAGGAACCGTAGATGTGAAAGATACGACTCCCGAAAAACTTTCCGCTATGATGGTAGGGCGTGATGTCAATTTCGTTGTGGAGAAGAAGCCGGCGAAGCCGGGGGAAGTGGTTCTGGACATTAAAAATATGACAGTCGCTTCGAAACGGCATAAAAACAATGCGGTAAATGATGTGTCTTTGCAGGTACGCAGGGGGGAAATCGTTTGTATTGCCGGAATAGACGGCAACGGGCAGACAGAATTCGTATACGGCTTGTCAGGGCTGGAGCCTTTAAAAAGCGGTACGATTACGATGAACGGGAAAGACATCACCCATATGGCGATCAGGGAACGTCTGACTTCCGGCATGAGCCATATCCCGGAAGACAGGCATAAACATGGACTTGTCTTAGATTATTCCCTGGAAGACAACATTGTTCTTCAGAGATATTTTGAACCAAGATTTACGAGTAAATTCGGTTTCCTGAAAAGAAAAGAAATACGGGAATATGCCAACGGGCTGATTGAGCAGTATGATATCCGTTCCGGCCAGGGGCCGATTACAAAGTCGCGTTCCATGTCCGGGGGAAACCAGCAAAAGGCGATTATCGCCCGTGAGATCGACAAGAACCCGGAACTTCTGATCGCGGTGCAGCCCACGAGAGGACTGGATGTAGGAGCTATCGAATACATTCATAAACAGCTTGTGGCGCAGAGGGATGCGGGAAAGGGCGTTCTGCTGGTTAGTCTGGAGCTGGATGAGGTTATGAATGTGTCGGATCGAATCCTTGTAATGTACGAGGGAGAGATCGTGGGAGAATTTGATCCGAAGAAGGTTACTGTTGAGGAGCTTGGACTCTATATGGCAGGTTCCAGGAGAAAGGAGGCAGGAAACCATGAATAAAAATTCCGGTAAAAAAGAAAGTATCTGGAGAAACAACGGCTTTCAGACGATCATGGCATCGATTCTATGCATTGTATTAGGACTTTTTGTCGGATATATCGTGTTGTTGATCATTAATCCGGGCGGCGCCTGGGAAGCGATCACCGCGATTATGAAAAACTTTTTCTATTATCCCAGCGCGGCGGCGGTGAAAAAGTATCTGGGCACCACTTTGGTAAAGGCATCTGCGCTGCTGATGTGTTCCCTGTCCGTATTGTTTGCTTATAAAGTAGGATTGTTCAATATCGGTGCGGCGGGACAATATGTGGTAGGCGCGGGGGCATGCCTGTATTTTGCATTGGGGCTTGGGGCGCCCTGGTATGTCTGCCTGGTGGCGGCGATACTGGTTGCCGCACTGGTTGGCGGTATTTCCGGCGCGCTGAAAGCATACTTCAATGTAAACGAAGTAATTTCCTGTATTATGTTGAACTGGATCGGGCTATATTGCGTCAATATGCTGCTTTCCACTGTAAAAGAACAGTCCACTCCATATACAAAGACTTTGTCAAGCACAAATAAAAGCGCTTTGCTGCCCAATATGGGGCTGGATCAGATTTTTTCCAAAAATGAGTTTGTGACGCTGGGATTGCTGCTGGCGGTGGCGGTGGCGGTAATTGTCTGGATCGTGCTGGAAAAAACAAAATTCGGTTATGAGTTAAAAGCTACGGGTATGAATAAACAGGCGGCGAAATATTGCGGTATGAGGGAAAAAAGCAATATTATCCTTACGATGATGATCGCAGGAGGATTGGCCGGATTTGGCGCAGGTATTTTCTACCTGACGGGAATCGAGCAGTGGATGGTACAGCAGACGGCGGTTCCGGCCATGGGCTTTAACGGAATCGCAGCGGCATTTTTAGGAGGGCTTAACCCTATTGGAACGATTTTTTCTTCCTATTTTATACAGCATATTACAAGCGGCGGTACTTATGTGGATAAAACGATGTATTGTACACAGATCTCAGATCTGATTTCCGCGTTTATTATCTATCTGTGTGGTTTTGTGCTTTTCTTCCGGTTATGGTTGAACCGGTTTCTGGATAAAAGAGAAGAGAAGCGGAGCGTAAAAGGAGAGAAAGGAGGAGAAGCATAATGTTATTATTGATTCAGTATACATTGATATTTGCTTCTGTGCTTGTGCTTGTGGCGCTCGGCGGATGCTTTTCGGAACATAGCGGCGTAATCAATATCGGTTTGGAGGGAATCATGGTAATCGGCGCATTGGGAGGCGCTCTTATGATGAAATATCTTTCGGCCGGGATAGCGGCTCCCATTATTATATTGCTGGTAATTCTTGCCAGTGTTTTAGCAGGTATGGTTTTTTCATTGCTGCTTGGCATCGCGGCGATCCAGTTTAAGGCGGATCAGACATTGGTAGGAACCGCACTGAACCTGCTCGGGCCGGCGGCGGCAGTAGTTCTTGTCCGTGCGATCAATACGGCGGAGAGCGTAGACAATGTATCCTCCACAGTTGCTTATGGCGCGGCAAAAAAGGCATTTATCGTCAATATCGGAAGATTTGAATTTAACTGGTTTATGCTGATTGCCCTTTTGTTGTTAATCGCATCTTATATTGTACTATATAAGACCCGGTTCGGGCTCAGGCTTTGCGCTTGCGGCGAACATCCTCAGGCGGCGGATTCCGTTGGAATAAATGTCTATAAGATGAGATATGCCGGCGTACTCATTTCCGGCGCATTGGGAGGTCTTGGCGGGCTCGTATATATTACGGCAGGTGTGAGTGAATGGAAATTTGAAAATGGGGTAGCCGGGTTTGGTTTCCTGGCGTTGGCGGTTATGATTTTCGGACAGTGGAGACCGGTGAATATCGGGCTTGCGGCGCTTTTGTTCGGACTGTTCCGCGCATTGTCCAATGTATATACGGGATTTGACGCGCTGGTTGCATTAAAATTACCGAGTACGTTATATAATATGCTGCCGTATATTATTTCGCTGATCGTACTTGTCTTTGTTTCCGGGAAGTCGAGGGCTCCGAAAGCAGAGGGTATTCCGTATGATAAGGGGCAAAGATAGGAGCGTGAGAAGTACTTCTAAAGCTCACAGCAGGGGCTGTTTCGCTAAGAAGCACTAAGTCTCACGCAGGAGAATGCCCGTCTCTCGGGCATTCTCCGTACTGTTCGCACTGATGCAAGATTCTGTGAAACGGAAGCGTGAGAAGTGCTTCTAGGGTTTATGATTTGAGACGCAGTGGGGCTGCGGTATGGAGGTTGGTATGAAGAATTATTCAGAAGATGCAAGTAGGCAATATCATATTCAGGTGGCACAGGGGGAAGTAGGGCGTTATGTTATTATGCCTGGGGATCCGAAAAGATGTGTGAAGATCGCGCAGTATTTTGATGATCCCGTTTTGGTGGCGGATAACAGGGAATATATTACTTATACCGGGATGTTGGACGGAGTGAAAGTGAGCGTAACATCTACCGGAATCGGGGGGCCTTCGGCTTCGATTGCAATGGAGGAATTGTATCGTTGCGGCGCAGATACTTTTATACGGATCGGGACTTGCGGCGGTATGCAGACAGAGGTAAAAAGCGGCGATGTCGTAATTGCCACAGGAGCTATCCGCATGGAGGGAACGAGCAGGGAATATGCGCCGATCGAATTTCCGGCAGTAGCGGATCTGGCCGTGACAAATGCGCTGGTTGGAGCGGCGGAGAAGAAAGGATATGTTTTTCATACGGGTGTTGTGCAATGTAAGGACGCTTTTTATGGACAGCATGAGCCGGAGGTGAAACCGGTGAGTTATGAATTGCTCAATAAATGGGAAGCGTGGAAGCGGCTGGGATGTCTGGCTTCAGAGATGGAGTCGGCGGCGCTGTTTATCGTGGCGAGCAGCCTTGGCGTGAGGACGGGTTCCTGTTTCCTGGTGGTGGCCAACCAGGAGAGAGAAAAACTGGGATTGGAAAATCCCGTAGTGCATGATACGGATATGGCTATTCAGGTAGCGGTGGAAGGAATTCGTGAACTAATCAGGAAAGATGCGGAAAGCGGCAAGTAAAAAGGAGCGGGATATGGATAAGAATGAAGTATTAAAACATGTGGATCATACACTTTTGCTACAGGCATCGACATGGGATGAAATCAGGCAGATTTGTGACGATGCGGTGAAATACCGGACGGCGTCCGTATGCATTCCTCCGTGTTATGTAAAACAGGCATATGATTACATGGAAGGGAAAATACCGGTATGTACGGTGATCGGTTTTCCTAATGGAAATATGACGACGAAAACGAAAGAATTTGAGACAAAGGATGCGATCGAAAACGGCGCGTCCGAAATCGATATGGTCATTAATGTCGGCTGGTTGAGGGATAAAAAATATGATCTTGTAGAGGAAGAGATTCGCACTTTAAAGAAGGCATGCGGAGAACGGATACTGAAAGTGATCATCGAAACCTGTCTGTTGACGGAAGAGGAAAAAATTAAGATGTGCCAGATCGTAACCAATGCCGGGGCGGACTATATAAAGACTTCCACCGGATTTTCCAGCGGAGGGGCGACTTTTGAAGATATCAAGCTGTTTGCGGAGCATGTCGGCTCCGATGTGAAGATAAAGGCGGCGGGAGGCATTTCTTCTATAGAAGATGCTGAGAAATTTATTTCGCTGGGAGCGGATCGGCTTGGAACGAGCAGAATCGTAAAAATAATCAAAGGCGAAGAGGCAGCGGGGTACTAAGATGGATAAGAAATTGATAGAAGAAATGATTGATCTGGCAATAGAACAGTTGAATTATTCCTATACGCCTTACTCCGGTTTTAAAGTAGGAGCGGCGCTTTTGACAAAGGAAGGTAAAATCTATAAGGGATGCAATATTGAAAATGCAGCTTATACTCCGACAAACTGTGCGGAACGAACCGCATTTTTCAAAGCGGTCAGCGAAGGGGAGAGGGCTTTTCAGGCGATTTGCGTAGTGGGCGGCAAAGATGGAATTCTGACGGAATACGCCGCGCCCTGCGGAGTGTGCAGACAGGTGATGATGGAATTCTGCGATCCGGATACGTTTCAGATTATTCTGGCAACGAGTAAGGATCAATATGAAATTTTCACATTGAAAGAATTGCTGCCGCTAGGATTTGGGCCGAATAATCTTAATTAGACAGGTGTGAGGTGGAAAATGAACAAATATAAACGAATTTTTGTGATTGTTCTGGACTCTCTAGGGATAGGTGCCATGCCGGATTCTCCCCGGTTTGGGGACGATGGCGTGGATACGCTTGGACATATTCTGGAGAAAATGGGAACGCTCGAGATTCCGAATTTGAAAAAGCTGGGGTTGTTGAACCTTCATACGGCGGGCGATATGGAAGCGGCTGCGGAGCCGGCGGGGCGTTATATGCGTCTGGGAGAGACGAGTAACGGCAAGGATACGATGACCGGGCATTGGGAAATGATGGGGATACTGACGCAAAAGCCTTTTCAGACTTTTACGGATACAGGCTTCCCGCAGGAATTGATTGAGGAGTTGGAGAAACGATGCGGTAAGAAAGTGATAGGAAATAAGAGCGCCAGCGGAACGGAGATTATCGAGGAACTGGGTGAAGAGGAGATTCATACCGGTGCAATGATCGTTTACACATCGGCGGATTCCGTACTCCAGATCTGCGGCAATGAAGAAACTTTTGATCTGGATAATCTGTACCGCTGCTGCGAGATTGCGCGCGAGATCACCATGAAGGACGAATGGCGGGTAGGCCGGGTGATCGCCAGACCATATGTCGGGAAAAAGAAAGGTGAATTTAAAAGAACGAGCAACCGTCATGATTATGCGCTCAAGCCTACGGGCTTGACAGCGTTGAACGCCTTGAAAGATGGCGGTCTGGACGTGATCGGTGTTGGCAAGATCAATGATATCTTCTGTGGAGAAGGCATCACGCAGACGCACCATTCGGATAGTTCCGTTCATGGCATGGAGCAGACGATCGGAATCTGTAAAGAGGATTTTCATGGGCTTTGCTTCGTGAATCTTGTGGATTTTGACGCGCTTTGGGGGCATCGCAGGAATGTGGAAGGATATGCGCAGGAATTGGAAAAGTTTGATAAGAATCTGGGAGTGTTGCTGGAAGAACTGCGGGAGGATGACCTGCTTATTCTGACGGCGGATCATGGCAACGACCCCACATATACCGGAACGGACCACACGAGGGAATATGTACCCTTTGTGGCATACTCGAAGCGTATGGAAAAGGGAGGCCCGTTGGAAAACGAGGATACTTTTGCAGTAATTGGCGCTTCCGTGGCGGAGAACTTCGACATTGCCATGCCGGAAGGGACGATAGGGAAATCCATTCTGGGCAAATTGATGTAAGGCAGGAAGGTAAGTCGAAGAATGAATAAAAAAATTGTAAAAATGGTTCTGGCAGTCGCAGGAATCTTATTAGTCGGAACGGGGGTGGCGTTTAATGCCGCCGCCGCTCTGGGAAATGATCCGGTAGGAATCGTGTATGACGGAATCAGAAATACGGCAAACCTTTCATCAGGGCAGCTGGGAATGGCATCGAATGTGGTAAATGTGGCGTTGATGATTCTCATATTTTTTATGGGCAGACATTATATCAACATCGGGACTTTCATTTATGTAATTCCTTACGGCGCGGCGGTGGATCTGGGAGGAAGGCTGTATGCCGCTTTACTTCCGGCACAGGCATTGCCTGTTCGGATTATGGGGGCGGCAATCGGATGCCTGTTGCTTTATACAGGCGTTGCCATGTTTATAACGGCGGACATCGGGCTTGATCCGTTTACGGGCGTGGTCATGATTATTCGTGACAAGGTGCGTAAACAATACCGGGTTGTAAAAATATGTTTTGATATAGGATGCATTATTCTTGGAATCGTTCTTGGCGGAAAAATGGGAGTTATTACGGTCATAACGGCATTGACGGCGGGACCGGCGATTCAGTTTTTAGCGGATGGAATGAAAAAAAGAATGAAAATAGACGGATAAAAGACCGCGGTCTGGGAAAGGAGGTCGATTCATGGAATATAAGGCTTTGTATGGGGAATTCCCGTTTCTGAAGGAGGTTGGCAGAGAAAGGCAGGAACAGTTTGCGGAGTATTTTAAAAGTGCGCCGCTGTGGCTTATGAAAGAGCTTCAGATGGAGGAACTGAAAAAGGGTACTGTTTTTATAAGAGAAGGAGAACCGGCGGATACTGTTTTTTTTCTTGTCAAAGGTATTGCAGGAGCCACGGACTACCGTATTTATGGAATGTCCTATGATTTTATGCAGTATGATAAGGTTTATGCCTTTGGAGGCATGGAGTTCATCATGGATTATGACTGTTACAGGACGACGCTTCGGGCTATGACGGACTGTACGGTATTGAAGATTTCCCGGGCCATGTTTGAAAAATGGATGTATTCGGATATAAGAGCAATGAAGTATGAGGCGAAACAGATAGGGGAATATCTGCTGGAAGAAGGAAGGAACAGCAGACTGTTTCTCTTTATGCAGGGATCGGACAGGCTGGCGCTTCTTTTTGTGGAGCGATATGAAAAATATCAGAAGAACGGCCGCTTGTATTTGAAAGGAAACCGCCAGAATTTGGCGGATGAGACGGGATTGTGCGTAAAGAGTATCAGCAGAGGCGTCAAAAAATTTATGGAGGACGGGCTGCTGAAAAAGGAAGGAAAGCAGATTGTAATCGACAGGGAACAGTATGAGGGGTTGAAACAGATCGTTTCGGAGAAAGTGGATTTGGAATAAAAAGAAAGGGTATGGTTATCGAGATGAGCAAGATATATGAAAAATTGGAAGTATGTATGAAGAGCATCAGGGCGAAGACGGACTTTAAGCCGGAAGTGGCAATGATTCTTGGGTCTGGTCTGGGCGATTATGCGGATGGCATAAAAATCGAGCAGACCGTGGATTATACGGAAATCGAGGGCTTTCCTACTTCGACGGTGGCGGGCCATAAAGGAAGATTTGTATTTGGTTTTGTGAAGGAAGTGCCGGTAGTTATTATGCAGGGACGGGTGCATTTTTATGAAGGCTATCCCATGTCCGACGTAGTGCTTCCGACGCGGCTGATGGGGCTGATGGGAGCAAAGAAACTGATACTGACCAATGCGGCGGGCGGTGTGAATCCCGATTACAGGCCGGGAGATTTTATGCTGATTACGGATCATATTACGACAGGTGTACCCAGTCCGCTGATCGGTGAGAATCCGGAGGAACTGGGTGTCAGATTCCCGGATATGAGCGAGGTATACAGTCTGCGTATGCGCGACATTATTAAAGAGGAAGCCGGAAAGCTTGGGATCCGTTTGCAGGAAGGCGTCTATGTGCAGCTTACGGGTCCGGCATATGAAACACCGGCTGAAATCCGCATGTGCAGAGGTTGGGGCGGAGATGCGGTTGGCATGAGTACTGCCTGTGAAGCGATGGCGGCCCGGCATATGGGAACCGAGGTATGCGGCATATCATGTATTACCAATCTGGCTGCCGGATTGTCTTCGATGAAACTGGATCATAAGGAAGTGCAGGAGACAGCTGACCGGGTGGCCGGGCAGTTCAAGGAATTGGTTACGGCGGTAGTGGAAAAAATCTAAAAACATTTTGGATGGTTTGACAGGAGGAGAGGTATGGGAAATTACAGGTATCTGGACATGGAGACATATAGAAGGAGGGCGCATTTTGAATATTTCAGCGGGCTGGCTTATCCTTATGTGGGCGTAACTGTCCAGGTGGATCTTACGGAGCTGCTCCGCAAGATCAAGAATGAAAAGCTGCCATTTTTCTTTACCATCTGTTATTGCGTATCCAGGGCGGCCAATAGGACGCAGGAATTCCGTCAGCGTATCAGAGACGGGAAAATCATAGAATTCGACAGGTGCAGGACATCCCATACGGTGGCTTTAGAGGATGGAACATTCTGTTATTGTACGCTGGCAGATGAAATTCCTTTTACGGAATATCTTCCTTATGCGACCCGGGAACAGGAAGAGGCCAAAAGGGAAGGATCGATTGAGGAGACGGAAGAAGATATTTATGATAAGTTCTTTGTCTCTACGGTTCCGTGGATTTCCTATACATCCCTTATTCAGCCGACGCCTGTTCCTGCGGACAGCAATCCCAGGATTACATGGGGCAAATATTATGCACAGGGGGAACGCATATTGCTGCCGGTGTCGGTATTGTGTCATCATGCATTGGTAGATGGACGGCATATTGCGGATTTTTACCAATCGCTGGATAAGGAAATAGAGTTGTTGTGCGGGCAGGAAGCGGGCGGGGAATGCTAAAGCAACGATAGGGAAGATGCCTGGCAGCGATTTAGCTGTTGCTGCCAGGTTTTTTATAAAAAATGAAAATTGCTATTGCCAAATTCTCCGGGATATGGTAATATATTTTCCGTTAGGTCACTCTTCTGACGACATTATAAGTATTTACGAAGCAGAGAAGAAGTTCTGGCAGGACGAAGCGAGGCTCCGTGGTCAAGCGGTTAAGACATCGCCCTTTCACGGCGGTAACACGGGTTCGATTCCCGTCGGAGTCATTAGAATTTAGTCGATAAGTATAAATTGACTATATAGTGTCGAATTGTTATAATAAACAGTAAATATGGCGCCATGGCCAAGTGGTAAGGCAAAGGTCTGCAACACCTCTATCACCAGTTCAAATCTGGTTGGCGCCTCTTGAGAAACCTCGGAATACCGGGGTTTTTTGTTATATGTGCGGCCCTATGCAGGGGAAATATGCCGATAAAGCGGCGCATAGGACGCTTGACGAGTAGGGGAAAGGCGTTTCCCCTACTTGATTTAAATTTGTTTTTTGCAACTATGATACAAATTAGATGCAGATTAGATGCAATTTGGGTCTATACTGAGAAAAGGATTTTAAAGATATGTACATATTGGAGATTTATGAAATACAAGGAGACGAGAACGAAATTATGAATATGAAAAATAGAAAAGAAGGAGAAAAGCCGAAGGAATTTAACCCTTTTGAAGAAGTGAGAAAACGTGAGACCGTGGCGAGTCTGAAAAAAGATATTGAGAAATTTGTTTTTCAAATAATAACGGTTGTAATTTTTTTGACAGGCTGCAGTAAATCAGAAGGACAGGAGAAGTTAGAATATGCCGAAACTGTGGAAATCTCATCTGCCAAGGAGGAAGAGGGATTAGTTTTAAAAAGTGGGGAAACGGAAAGCATGGAGGAAAACGATTTGCAGCTTGACGAGCCGGTGGAAGAGGAGCTGCCGCCTGACGGAGCAGACCTTATACTTGACTCGGAAGAGTGGGGACTCTCGTTTCAGGAGCCCGGAGAACAACCTATAGGGAATGCTTCAGCAGAGGCGCTTGCGTGGTATCATGCCTATTATGTAGGAGATGACAGTGAAAAGGTGATCTATCTTACTTTTGACTGTGGATATGAGAACGGTAATACGGAGCCTATATTAGATGCCTTGAAGAAACATGATGCCAAGGGAACTTTTTTTGTGGTAGGGCATTTTTTGGAAACGGCGCCTGATTTGGTAAAACGTATGGTAGAAGAAGGACATGCAGTTGGCAATCATACTTACCGTCATCCTGATATGTCCGCTATCTCTGATATAGATAGTTTTCAAAAGGAACTGATTGACGTGGAAACTCTTTTTTTGGAGATTACAGGGGAGGAATTGTCCCCCTATTACCGGCCGCCGCAGGGAAAATGTAATGTGGAAAATATGAAAATGGCTAAGGAACTGGGATATTCTACTGTTTTTTGGAGCTTAGCCCATGTGGATTGGGATCAGAAGAATCAGCCGGACCGTGACAAAGCTTTGGAAAAACTGACGGCGCGGATACATCCGGGAGCTATTGTACTTCTGCATAATACCTCACAGACAAACGGCGAGATTTTGGATGACCTGCTGACAAAGTGGGAGGAAATGGGTTATAGTTTCGCACCTTTATCAGAGCTTGTCGTTCAGGAATAAAAGCAAAGGTATTTGAATCGTTATAGGGGAATAGGGAAGGAGAGGAATATGTTTCGAAAGAGAGTCCCAAAAGCAGAATATGATAAAGAGAGTCAAAAACCTGTTATCCGTGCCAGTATCTGCACGGGAGAGCAGGTCGCAGGTTTTAAAGATATTCATACAGGGAAATTTACAGAAGTAATGCTGATCAGAAATCAGAAAGATCTGGAGGAGTTTGCAAAAAAATATGATATTTCCATAAAGGAAATATCAAAAGAGTGGTAAGGAATTTATTTATATTTCGTCCAAAAATTGAAGCGGTTTTTCTGCGGAGGAGTGGATAAAGTGCATCAGCATATAGGCGCACATGATAGCAACTTTTTCTTCTTTTAAGATTCGTTTGCATTCGTTTCTGTCGGCTAAGATAATTTGGATATCCTCGCCGGATTCCTGATGGGAATTTGTCGGAATGCCGCTGCAATAACCGTAGATTGTACCGCAGCATTCGTCGGTCATTCCTACGGTTGTATAAAAAGGTTTTGTATAAGCATTAGATACGGATAACGGATGAAAGTCCAATCCGGTTTCTTCATACATTTCGCGGACAGCGCAGGCAGTCATATCTTCGCCGGTTTCTACTAATCCTGCCGGAAATTCATAAATATAATCGTCTATTGGGTAGCGGAACTGGCGGATCAGTACGATTTTGTCCTTTTTTTCACCATGAACGGCATAAATAATAACTCCGTCCGGATGATCGTTCCGGGTTGAGATCTTTAAATCTTTAATCTCAGACGCGCGGGATGCAATATAGTATGGCGAAGCAGTTCCGTCCCGGTGTAATGCGCTTGCTTCATACATATTTAAAAAGCGGTTATCAGTCTGTTTTTTTATGTTTTCAATACGGTTCATGATTGTCCCCCTGATCCCTGAAGTTTTTTTATAATTTAGTAATAGCATAAAAAATGAAAGATAGCAAATAAAATTTGATTAAGAAATAGGAAAAAAAAGCCGATAAATTCTATAACAAAAAATATTGCAAACGGATTTGCATTCGAAATGATTTTAAGGAGGAAATCGAGATGGCAGGAATTAATAATGCGGCATTTACGCAGGCCGCTTATCAGAGTGCGTATAGTTATGAGACCACCGGAAAAAAAGAAACTTCAAGAGCAAAAGAGGATCCGGAAACGGCTGCATCAAGACAGACCGAGTCAGCAAGCGGTGAGAAAAAAGTTGAAGTAAAGGGGCCGGGAACTTATGGAAGCCCTAAATTGAGTGAAAAAGCATTAGAGTATTATAATGCGCTGAAAAAGAAATATGGAAAGCTCAATTTTGTTTTGGTAGCTTCCGACAGAAAGCAAGAAGCGGAAATGATGAAAGGAAGCTTTGCTAATGCCAATGCGCTTACCGTTTTAATCGATACGGATAAGATTGAACGTATGGCAACTGACGAAGCATATCGCGCAAAATATGAAGCGATTCTGAACAACGCGGCTTCAGGGCTTTCTCAGTTTAAGGCGCAGCTTGGAAGTAAAGCGAGCAGCGTAAGAGCGTTTGGAATGTCTGTAAACGACGGAGGTACGACTTCTTTCTTTGCAGTTGTGGACAAATCCTTGGCTGCGCAGCGCGACCGGATTGAAAAGAAACGTGAAGAGAAAGCAGAGGCAAAGAAGAAAGATGCCCAAAAAGCCGAAAAAGAGAAAAATGAAGAGAGGCTTGACGAAAGCAGAAGATCGGACGATAATACAATAACGATTACCGCAAATTCTATAGACGAATTACTTCGTAAACTTGATGCATATTATCAGCAGGAACGGTTCGGAACGATCCGGACTAAGGAAGAAGAAGCGATTGGGCAGAGATACGATTTTAGCATTTGATATCTTGCCGAAGGATGCACTCTATTATAACAGAGGAATATGTTGATTTAGTTGACGATTGTTTTTCTCTTATTTATTTAACTATTACGCTGCCAAAGTAACAAGGATTGCTTTGGCAGTACTTTTGTATGCCGATTGCGGAATAGAGAAAGGGAAATGGATGAAAAACGCTAGAATCCGAATTGCAGAAAAGCAGGATGCGGAAAAATTGCTTGAAATTTATGCCCATTATGTTGAAAATACAGCGGTCACTTTTGAGTACCGCGTTCCCGGCTTACAGGAATTTACGGAAAGAATCAGCCGCGTATTGGAAAGATATCCTTATATTGTTGCCGAGAGGGAGGGAAAGATTATAGGTTATGCCTATGCCGGAACTTTTAAAGAACGCGCCGCTTATGATTGGGCGGTAGAAACCACCGTTTATGTACAGGAGGATCGGAAAAGGTCGGGAGCAGGGAGAGAATTATATGAAGGATTGGAGAAACTCCTTGCACTTCAAAATATTCAGAATTTAAATGCATGTATTGCATTTCAGGAGGAGGAAGATTCTTACCTTACGCATGACAGCGTGCGGTTTCATGAACATTTGGGATATAGACTGGTTGGGAAGTTTTATCAGTGCGGATATAAGGGCGGACGCTGGTACGATATGGTATGGATGGAAAAACATATTGGAAAGCATGAGAGCGAACCGCAGGCGGTCATTCCGTTTGATGAAGTGAGGAAATCGGCTGCGGAGAAGTATGGGATTTTCTGATGTGGCAGATGGGAGAATCGTGAAATTGAAAATTTCACGATCCTGATTTGTCTGCCTGCTAAAGCAGGCAGATGGGAGTTAGCGTGAGAAGAACTTCTAAAGCTCACAGCAAGGGCTGTTTCACAAAGGCAGCATAGCTGCCTTAGAAGTTCTAAGTCTCACGCTGGAGAATGCCTAAAAAGCGGCATTCTCCCAACGGATTTGAGATTCCGCGAAGCGGAATCATGGAGGTTAGTATGGAATTAACGGTTTTAAATCCGGGGTTTGAGTATATGATCGAAGGAATCATGGCGTTTCAGACGGAGGATACATCGGCCTTTTGGTCGGAACCTCTTTACCATATTTATCCTCAATTGGATAAAAAATATGTCGATTCTTTGTCTTTTCCCGATAGAAAAAAATATATGGAGGAAGTTTTAAAGAACGTTTATGTTGATTTGGAAAGCGCTTTGAATGAAAAGGTAGCGCGGTATTCCAAGCATTGGGAGGAATATCGGGATCAGATCACCGGGGCTTTGTCAGAGGCATTTGATCTGGATTGTTCCGGTCTGTTCAACGATATGCAATGTAACATTTCCATGAACCCTATTGAACCTCGTTTTTTGGAAGAACGTACTTTTGACGTTTTCTATCAAAACAGCGAGCGGGGGACAATTGGAACGGCAATCCATGAAATGATTCACTTTGTATGGTTTTATGTATGGAACCGGACATTTTGCGACAGCTATGAGGAGTATGAGAGTCCGTCCATGAAATGGATCTTAAGCGAAATGGTGGTAGAATCAGTCATGAAAGACCCAAGGCTTAGCTCGATCAATCCTTATTTTCCCCGGGAAGAGGGAGGATGCATTTATCCGTATTTCTTTGATATGAAAGCGGACGGTAAGCTGATTCTGGAGACGCTGGATGAAATGTATCATAACGAAGGTATCGTTGATTTTATGAAAAACAGTTATGCATATTGCATCCAGCATGAACAGGAGATCAGAGAACATATAAAGCGGTCGGAACAGTAAATGGAGAATCCTTATTTTTCTAAATGGAGCAATAAGTCGTCCAGCAGATCCCCAAAATATTCGGCTGTAGGACGCTCGTTTTTTTCTTTCATATCGATCAGATTTATCAGATCATCGTCTGACAGGCAAAGGATCAGTTTACCGTGTTCCCTTAAAGAACCTTTCAGGGCCGTAACGGCATTTGCATCGGGGCCGTTGCGGGATATGAGGATTGCGACCTGTCGTAATGCTTTTTCATACAGGTATTTTTCTGTTGTATAGATTTCTTTTTGCGTGATCTTACCGGCATAATTTTTAAATTCAAAAATAAGATATTTCGTTTTATAAAAATCCGTGAGCATATGAAAGAAATCATGGTCGGCGTCTGGGTTGATCTTGCAGTACAGATCGAAGCGGTATAAGTCGGCATTGGATTTTTCCTGTACTTTCCACAAGGATAAATAATCCCCCAAAACATGTTTCAAAATTTCAGTACAGATATGTTCATATTTTCCGGCATCCTCTTTTTCTGGCCTGATCTGCATCAGTTCTTTTTTAAGTTCTTTTCCGATGTCTTTTTGCGGAGGTTCTCCCATACCATGGTCGGCGTCCGGTTCATATAGAGGAGGCTGTGCCGGCCCTTCTGTTTCCGGATACGGCTTGGGAATGGCGGGGAATTTGGGTTTTTGAAGCGGAATGCTGCTGACGGAGTAGTTAAGTAAGGCGACAAAATCATTTTTAATATCAGGATATTCTTCAAAAAGCCATAATATATTTTTCACATCCCAAATGAATATGCCGAAACGCTTTTCACAGTCTTCTTTTACCGCTTCGCTTACGATATTGCCTACGGCTAAAACAATAGCTTTTTCCTCAGGAAGTCTTTTTTTTAAGGTATTGCAGGCGCGGGTCACTTTGAGGGCGATATCTAAATTATAATTATAAAATTTCAGATCTATGAATACTTGAGTATTGTAATAGGTGCATACGAAATCCGTAGGAGGCATTTCGGCCGTAGGAGCATAGTATTCCCGGTCAGTTTCTTTCCAATAGCCGCCGCCGGATTTTTTTGCTAAGTATTCTGCAAATATTTTTTCAAAGATAATAAAATAAAAAATATCTATTGACATATTCAGGTGATTGTGATACGATTCATTCAATTTAATAATTTAAACCGTTGAAGCGGAGATAACGGCAATGATGCCTTTACAGAGAGCCTGAGGTGCTGAGAATCAGGTGGGAAACAAGTTGTCAAATGGACCGCTGAGGGCGCAGTCAAATGGGAATTTCCCAAAGTATTCTGCGACGTTGCAGGCAGACGTCATTTGCCGGGGGTATGTTGGTATCCTGCTAAGTGCATAGGGCTTTCCCTATGAATTCAAGGTGGCACCGCGGAGAGTGTTTGTACGATTCGTCCTTGACAGATAGTATCGTTCTGTCAAGGGCTTTTTTATATGCAGCCCCATACAGGGGAAATTTTTGAAACTCCTTTGACAGAAAGAATGCAAAGGAGTTTTTCTTTTATGTGAGGAGGGAGAGAAATGGAGGTTTTACCAAGTCTTGGTGAGGTCAGGGAAATTGCAGCTTTGGGAAAATATGATATATTGCCCCTGAGTTGTGAGATTTTATCGGATTTCACTACACCAATTGAAACAATGAGGGTATTACAAAATGTTTCCCAACACTGTTATATGCTGGAATCTGCCGTGGCGGATGATAAATGGGGGAGATATACGTTTCTCGGTTATGATCCGAAAATGGAGATCACTTGTATCGGCGGTGAAATAAAGTCAGGCGGCGTTAAGGAAAGGACGGAGCGGCCGTCCGACTATATCCGGAAGATTCTGGCCGAATACAAAAGCCCCCGCTTTGCCTGTCTTCCGCCCTTTACGGGAGGGCTTGTGGGATATTTTTCTTATGATTATCTTGGTTACAGCGAGCCTGCAGTGCGCTGCGATGTTGCGGATACGGAGGCTTTTAAGGATCTCGACTTAATGCTTTTTGACAAAGTGATCGCTTTCGACCATGTCCGTCAAAAGATCATTTTAATCGTTAATATGACGCTGAAGGATGGAGAGCCGGGATATAACAGGGCGGTGACGGAACTCAGGCGGCTTGCGGCCTTGCTTCGAAACGGTACAAAGAAAAACGGACCGGGAGGGAAGTTGCTGGGAGAAGTAACGCCGTTATTCGGTAAAGAGCAGTTTTGCGAAATGGTAGAAAAGGCAAAGCATTATATCCGTCAAGGGGATATTTTTCAGATCGTGCTTTCCAACCGTTTGTCAGCTCCTTTTGAAGGCAGTCTTTTTCAGACTTACCGTATGCTCCGGACTATCAATCCGTCTCCTTATATGTTCTATTTTTCCGGTACGGATATGGAAGTTGCCGGAGCGTCGCCGGAAACTCTTGTAAAATTGGAGGACGGGATACTCCATACGTTCCCGCTTGCCGGTACCAGGCCAAGAGGAAAGACCGATGAGGAAGACCGGGCGTTGGAAAGGGAACTGCTTGCCGACGAAAAAGAACTTGCGGAACATAATATGCTGGTGGATCTTGGGCGGAATGACCTTGGAAAGATCAGCAAGTTTGGTACCGTGCAGGTGGAAAAGCTGCATTCCATAGAACGCTTTTCCCACGTCATGCATATCGGTTCCACCGTTCGGGGAAAGATCAGGGATGATTATGACGCCTTAGACGCCATTGAGGCGGTGCTTCCTGCCGGCACACTTTCCGGCGCTCCGAAGATCCGGGCCTGTCAGCTTATCGGAGAGCTTGAAAATAATAAGCGGGGTATTTACGGCGGCGCTATCGGTTATATAGATTTTACAGGCAATATGGATACTTGCATTGCGATCCGCATTGTCTATAAGAAAAACGGAAAAGTATTTGTGAGAAGCGGAGCCGGAATCGTTGCGGATTCCGATCCTGAAAAGGAATTTGAAGAATGCCTGAATAAAGCGAAAGCTTCTCTCAACGCGTTGGAACTGGCGCAGGGGGATATAAGCGTGTAACGATTTTTTAAGCTGTCAAAGTACGCCGGCTAAGAAAATCCAAGTTACACAAACTGCTAAAGCAGTGTGAAGAATGCCAAATGAGATTGCTCACTTTGAGTATGCATTCTTCTTACGCATTGTTTGCGCCATTTATGGCACTGACGCCCTGAGCGGCATGATGGGAAAGTTGAAAGAAATATACTTTCAACCTCCCTGATCTGATTGTCCGCAGAAGCGGACAGATGGGAGCAAATATGATTTTATTGATAGATAATTACGACAGTTTTTCCTATAACCTTTATCAGATGGTCGGCGAGATCGATCCTCACATCCGAGTGATCCGGAACGACGAAATGACAGTGGAAGAAATGGAAGGATCAAATCCCGGGCGTATCATTCTTTCGCCCGGGCCCGGCAGGCCGGAAAATGCAGGCCCAATCATCGACGTCGTAAAGACGCTCGGTAAGAAGATCCCAATCTTAGGCGTCTGCCTTGGCCATCAGGCAATCTGCGCGGCATTCGGGGCTGCCGTTACTTATGCCAAGGAATTGATGCACGGAAAGCAGTCGGAAGTGCAATTTAGTAGGGAATGCCCGCTTTTCAAAGGCTGCCCTGATATTGCGCTGGTTGCCAGATACCATTCCCTTGCGGTCGATCCGGATACCGTTCCCGAAGAACTAAAGGTAACGGCAGTCACAAAAAAGGGAGAAATTATGGCGGTACAACATAAAGAATATCCTATTTACGGCCTGCAGTTTCATCCTGAATCTATTATGACGCCGGACGGAAAAACAATGTTACGGAATTTTATAAAGGAGATATGAACTATGATCAAAGAAGCCATTGTAAAAATTGTAAATAAAGAAGATCTGACTTATGATGAGGCATATACGGTTATGAACGAAATCATGAGCGGGGAAACCACGCCTACGCAGAACGCGGCTTTTCTTGCGGCTCTTTCAACCAAAAGCGCCAGAGCGGAAACGACGGACGAGATCGCAGGATGCGCAGCCGCTATGAGGGCCCATGCCATTAAGGTAGAAACGGATATGGATCTGTTTGAAATCGTCGGGACAGGAGGCGATAATGCCCACAGTTTCAATATTTCCACTACTTCTGCGCTTGTTGCGGCAGCAGGCGGGATGAAGGTGGCGAAGCATGGAAACCGGGCCGCCTCGTCCCGGTGCGGAACGGCGGACTGCCTTGAAGCGCTGGGAGTGAATATTCAACAAAGCCCTGCCAAATGTATCGAACTTTTGCGGGAAACCAGTATGTGTTTTTTCTTTGCCCAAAAGTATCACACTTCAATGAAATATGTGGGCAGTATTCGCAAAGAGCTTGGTTTTCGCACCGTATTTAATATTCTCGGGCCTCTGACCAATCCGGGTACGCCGTCTATGCAGCTTCTCGGCGTCTATGACGATTATCTTGTGGAACCGTTGGCTCAGGTGCTGATCGATCTGGGAATCAGGCGCGGCATGGTAGTTTACGGTCAGGATAAGCTGGATGAAATCTCCATGAGCGCGCCCACGACTGTCTGTGAAATCCGCGACGGTTGGTTTAAATCTTCGGTTATCACGCCCGAGGACTTTGGGTTTACACGTTGTACAAAGGAGGATCTGAGGGGCGGAACTCCGGAGGAAAATGCAGAGATCACGCTTGGCATCCTGAACGGCGAAAAAGGACATAAGAGGAATGCAGTTTTATTGAATGCAGGCGCAGCTCTTTACATCGGCGGCAAGGCGGAGAGCATGAGGGACGGCGTTGGCCTTGCAGCAGAGATCATCGATTCCGGTAAGGCGCTTGCAACGCTGAATAAGCTTATTGAAATCAGTAATAGGACGGAGGCGGAAGGATGACGATTTTGGAACAGCTTGCGGAATATGCCAAAGAGCGTACCGGGCAGGCCAAAAAAGAACAATCTTTACATGAAATCAGACAGCGGGCAATGTCCCTTCCCAAAGGCGGTTTTTCTTTTGAAAACGCGCTGAAAAAACCGGAACTTTCTTTTATTTGTGAATGTAAAAAGGCGTCGCCGTCCAAAGGAGTGATTTCACCGGATTTTCCCTATCTGCAGATTGCCAAAGATTATGAGAAAGCGGGGGCGGATTGTATTTCGGTACTGACCGAACCGAAATGGTTTCTTGGCAGCGACGCATTTTTGAGGGAAATTGCTAATGCGGTCAGTATCCCTTGCATCCGTAAAGATTTTACCGTAGATGAATATATGATCTATGAAGCGAAGATCCTTGGGGCATCGGCAGTACTTCTGATCTGTTCTATTCTTAGTGAGGCGCAGATCAAAGAATATCTTGCTGTCTGTGATGAACTTGGCTTATCGGCGCTTGTGGAAACGCATGACGAAGCGGAAGTAGGGACAGCGGTGCGGGCAGGCGCGCGGATCATCGGTGTCAATAACCGCAATTTAAGGGATTTTACGGTGGACACTGCTAACAGCCGCAGACTGAAGGAGCAGATTCCCGACGGCGTACTGTTTGTTTCGGAAAGCGGGATAGAATGTTATGAGGATGTTGAGAACGTTCGCCAAGCCGGCGCCGACGCCGTACTGATCGGCGAAGCCCTGATGCGGGCCTCCGATAAGAAGGCAAAGTTGGAGGAATTGAAAGGGAAACGCGCAAAGGGGGAAATGTGTAAAGATTTTCTAAGCTGTCATAGTACGCCGGCTAAGAAAATCTAAGTTACACATACTGCTAAAGCAGTTTGCGCCGTTTATGGAACAGACACCTTAGGCGGCATGTTTGAAAGGTTGAAAGAAATACACTTTGAACTTCTTTGGTTTGAATGTCCGCAAAAACGGACAGATGGGAGCAAATATGACGAAAGTGAAGCTATGCGGCTTGACCCGTTTTTGCGAGATAGAGACCGTAAATAAATTGAAGCCCGAATATATCGGTTTTGTATTTTCTCAAAAGAGCAGACGTTATGTAACGGAGGAAAAAGCGGCGGAACTGAAAGCTATGTTGGATTCTACAATCAAGGCAGTGGGAGTGTTTGTAAACGAAGAACCGGAGGCAGTGGCACGGCTGTTAAATTCCGGTGTTATCGATATGGCACAGATCCACGGTACGGAGGGAGAGGATTATGTGAAAGGGTTACGGGCCCTTACGGATAAACCGATCATAAAGGCATTTCGTATCGGGAAGGAAGAGGATATCCGTTTGGCGGAAAAAAGCGGTGCGGATTATGTTCTTCTTGACTCCGGCGCCGGTACGGGAAGGGTATTTGACTGGAAACTGATCCGGAATATGGAACGGCCGTATTTTCTTGCCGGCGGACTCGAAACCGGCAATGTGGAAACTGCGGTGAAGCGGTTAAAGCCTTATGCGGTAGACGTCAGTTCCGGAATTGAAACGGGAGGGGTGAAAGATAGGATAAAAATGGCGGCTTTTGTAGCCGCTGTCAGATGTGCAGAACGCATGGACATATGACGTTATGTATCCTATTTATGTGGATGTCGCCTTGTGGGGTTCCATGGACGTAGGTATTTATAATTAATTATACCGTGGATACGATTGTAGACAAGATCAGAACGATCGCGATCGTTGTTACTTTGATTATGCTTGTGATCAGCGGCGGCCTGATGGTACTGTATTGCAATTATGAGTTTAAGGCCATTAATGAGATCGTTAAGATCTGCGACGCTATGGGGATGGGCGATTTTACAGCTAATATCCGCAAGAAGCTTTTAAACAGGGGAGACGAAGTAGGAAATTTTCGAATATCAGTCAGCGTCAGTGGCTGCGGCACAGGAGGCGCAGCTAGGCGCGGAGAAATTGAATGTCGTGGTTACGCAAACGTCAAAGATCGAACAAAAGGTGTCGGATACTTTTACACAGATTCAGGAACTGTCGAAGATGTCCAATACCATTCAGAATGTAGTACAGTTGATTTCCGAGATTGCGGTGCAGACGAATCTTTTAGCGTTGAATGCGTCTATTGAGGCGGCAAGAGCCGGAGAACAGGGAAGAGGCTTTGCGGTAGTAGCGGGAGAAGTAGGAACGCTGGCGGAAGAATACAGAAAGGCGACCGGAGAGATCACGAAGATCATTATGGATATCTAGAATTGCATCGACGGATGTCTCTTATACAAAAAGGGGGGTATATCAGAAGACTCTGATATACCCCTAAAGTTTTCAAAAATTAACTTGAAAGTGAATAATATAGTAAGGGATTAACCGAAATATCTCTTTAATAACCCTTCAAATGCCTTGCCGTGTCTTGCCTCGTCACGGGCCATCTCATGAACGGTATCATGGATCGCGTCAAGGTTAGCGGCTTTCGCACGTTTTGCAAGATCAAACTTACCTGCCGTAGCGCCGTTTTCAGCTTCTACACGCATTTCCAGATTTTTCTTTGTGGAATCGGTAACAACTTCGCCGAGAAGCTCTGCAAATTTTGCAGCGTGTTCAGCCTCTTCGTAAGCAGCTTTTTCCCAGTATAAGCCGATTTCCGGATAACCTTCTCTATGAGCTACCCTTGCCATCGCAAGATACATACCTACTTCGGTACATTCTCCGTTAAAGTTTGCCCTTAAATCTGCCATAATATCTTCACTTACACCCTGAGCAACTCCTACGACATGCTCTGCAGCCCAAGTCTTATCTGCGCCCTGAGCGGTAAATTTAGAAGCCGGGGCATTACACTGCGGGCATTTCTCCGGTGCGGAATCTCCTTCGTGAACATAACCACATACCTGACATACAAATTTCATATTACATTCTCCTTTTCTTATAAAAAAATTAGATAAGCCAAAGGCTATCTTTTTAGAACTTCCCACTGCCAATTGTTGATAAAAGCTTTGCCTTAACCGGTTCGCCGGTTTTGAAGGTCTGCGGACAAACGTGTCTTTTGGCAAATCAGACCAAGACGTTTAAGATAAATTGTCTTGGCAGCAGTTGCCGCAGATACCGTAAAAATAAGTAACGTGACCGGTAATCTTACCGTCAAAATTCATGCCGGCAATATCAACAATATCGTCAATATTGTCCATGACCAAGTCAACTACACTACCGCATTCTGTACATACAAAATGATAATGGGGAGAAATATCAGCGTCAAAATGGTCTACGCCGTCGCCCACACGCAGACGCTGTATTTCACCTATATCGGCTAACAAAGTCAAATTACGATATACAGTACCGAGACTGATGTTCGGATACTGCTGCCGCACATTTGTATATACGATGTCAGCAGTAGGATGATCCTTACGGGTTTTTAGAAAATCCATAATAACCTCGCGCTGTCTGCTATATTTCAGTGCCATTTTTTCTCCTTTACAAACTAGTAATGGTTACTGATTTGAGTATAGCAAAAAATTTAAATATGTCAATACAAATTTTTAAAATTTTACCCAATACAAATTAAAATATACTTATATTCCTGAAAAACTTTCATAGAAATGCATTTTTAATAAAGTTTTTATAAGAAAATTTTCTTATTTTTAGAAACGCTTTTTGTATCTATGATATAATAAACGCAAGACTATCCTGCGCGGACGTATTGACGGATCGTATGCCCGCTGAAACAGGCAGATGGGAGTTAACGAAGGGATATGAAATTCAGAACAAGATTACAGATTACTTTTGCAACGATTATTATTCTGCCGCTTGTACTGACCGCGCTTGCCTTTTTGTGTATCGGGGGTTATCTGCTTTATCCGAAAGAAAAACTGGGGATTACGGAAATAGACTACTCCATGCTGTCCGGCAATATTCAATCTTATGGAAAGATAACGGAGGATCTTTATCTGCGGCTGAAAGCGGAGATTGACAAAGATCCCGTAAAAGCGGAGGACATTACTTTTTTGGAGGATGTAAATGACGCCATAGCCAAAAAGTTTTCCTATATCATTGTCCGTAAGGAAGGCCAAATGTATTATGCCGGAGACGAAACAGCGGAAATTATATTTGAAAGGCTGCCTTTGTACGGGAGCAGCAGAAGCGAAGCGGATAAGATCTATTATTTTAACGATGTGCAAAGACTGGTAAAACAGATAGACTTCCCTTTTTCAGACGGAACGGAAGGAAGCCTTTTTGTCGTAACACATATCCGGAACATTATTTCCAAAACGCTGCTGATCGATATGCTGATCGCGATCATAGTAATATTGGTATTTACGAGCATTCTGCTTACAAGATGGATCCACAGGGGCGTTTTTCTCCCGGTAAACGAATTGAATCTTGCCATGCAGAATATAGCCGAAGGCAATCTGGAATACCGGCTGTTGGATGATAACAAAGGAGAGATCGGGGAACTGTACCGTAATTACGAAGAAATGCGTTTGCGGTTAAAGGAATCGACAGAGGAAAATTTTCAGCAGGAGAAACAGAACAGGGAATTGGTCAGCAATATATCGCATGACCTGAAGACGCCTATTACCGCCATCAAAGGATATGTGGAAGGAATCATGGACGGAGTGGCGGATACACCGGAAAAAATGGATAAATATATAAAAACGATCTATAACAAAGCGAACGACATGGATCGGCTGATCAATGAACTTACCATTTATTCAGGGATCAACTCCAACCGGATTCCCTATCATTTCCACCGTATCAACGTGACGGATTACTTTAACGACTGTATTGAAGAAGTGGGACTGGATCTGGAATCCAAAAATATAGAATTAAATTATTCCAACCTTGCAAGTTCAGATACGTTCGTTATTGCAGATCCGGAGCAGATGAAGCGGGTGATCAACAATATTATAGGAAACAGCGTGAAATATCTGGATAAAGTACACGGCATTATCGATATCCGCATTTTGGACGAGATCGACTCTATCAGAGTAGAAATAGAAGATAACGGAAAAGGGATCTCTGCAAAAGACCTGCCGAATATTTTTGAACGTTTTTACCGTACGGACTCTTCCAGAAATTCTTCTCAGGGCGGCAGCGGGATAGGGCTGTCTATCGTAAAGAAGATCGTGGAAGACCATGGCGGTTATATTTGGGCGACGAGCAAAGAAGGAGAAGGTACCTGTATGCATTTTGTGCTGCGGAAATATATTATGGAGCAACATTAGAGCGTGTCTGAACATCTAACGGAAAGGAGTTTAAATTTAACAATGAGTAAAATACTGATCATCGAGGATGAAGAGGCGATTGCGGATCTGGAGAAGGACTATCTGGAGCTGAGCGATTTTGAGGTGACCATTGAAAATACCGGAGATGTGGGACTGTCTACGGCGCTGAGGGAGGAATTTGATCTGATCATACTGGATCTGATGCTGCCGGGGATGGACGGTTTTGAGGTCTGTAAAAAAATCCGGGAAGAAAAAAACGTGCCGATATTGATGGTCTCGGCTAAAAAAGACGATATTGATAAGATCCGGGGACTTGGGCTTGGGGCTGATGATTATATGACGAAGCCTTTCAGTCCCAGCGAGCTTGTGGCAAGAGTGAAAGCGCATATGGCAAGGTATGACCGTCTGGTAGGAACGAACCAGAAGAATAACGATATCGTGGAAATCCGGGGCATCCGCATAGATAAAACGGCCAGACGCGTTTATATAGACGGAGAAGAAAAAGGATTTACGACAAAAGAATTTGACCTGCTCACTTTTCTCGCGGAAAATCCGAATCATGTTTACACAAAGGAGGAATTGTTCCGGGAAATTTGGGATATGGATTCCATAGGAGATATTGCGACGGTGACGGTCCATATTAAAAAGATCCGTGAAAAGATCGAGTTTGATACGGCGAAGCCCCAATATATAGAAACAATATGGGGAGTCGGTTATCGGTTTAAAGTATAAATATATAAAAGAAAGACGCTGTGTTATATAAATTAACACGGCGTTTTTTAGTTCCCGCTTAGCTATAATTTATCTCCCGTTAAAGCGGAATTATGGGAGTTAATATGGAATAAAGGGCAATATATAAAAAATGCACAATAATTAATGGGAAAATTATAAATGCCAACTAATATTTATATACTATTTTCTAAAGAAATATGGATGTTATCGGTAAAATGACTAAGATATAATGTTTTTATAAACAAATTATGAACGGGATAACGATATACGGAGCTCCTGTGAACAGAGAAGGAAAGGAGAAGATATGGCCAAAGAGAAAAAGAACGTAACCCCAAAAAAGAGGCGTTGGAATAAGGATGACACGGAACTGACCCTGCTGGCGCTGCCGACTACTATCTGGTATTTTCTATTCTGCTTCATGCCTATGTTCGGTATCGTGATCGCCTTTAAAAAATTTAAGATCAACGGCGGATTTTTGAAGAGTTTCCTGACCAGCGAATGGGTGGGATTTGATAATTTTAAATTCTTGTTTTCCACAAAGGATATTTGGATGATCATCAAAAATACGTTGGCGTACAATATCGTATTTATTATTTTAGGCATTGTGGTGCCGGTAGCGGCTGCAATTGCGATCGGACAGCTTCATTCCAAAAAGCTGACGAAAGTTTATCAGACGGCGATGTTTATGCCCTATTTCCTGTCATGGGTAGTAGTAACCGCACTGGTCTGGGCATTCTTAAGTTATGATAAAGGTCTTGTCAATAACCTGTTAGAAACCCTCGGAATGGAAAGACAGCAGTGGTATATGAAACCGGAAATGTGGCCGCCCTTTTTGGTATTTATGAATTTGTGGAAAGGAGTCGGCTATGGGATGGTTGTATATTTGGCAACTATTACAGGAATCGATAAAAGTTACTATGAAGCGGCGGGGATCGACGGCGCTACAATATGGCAGCAGATCCGTTATATCACCTTGCCCTTGATGAAGACGGTTATCATTTTAATGTTCATTATGAACGTGGGACGTATTTTCTATTCCGATTTCGGTCTGTTCTATCAGGTACCCAGAGATTCTAATTCTCTGTATGACGTAGTGTACACCTTGGACGTCTATGTATATAAACAATTGAAAACATCTACTACGGGTATGTCGGCAGCAGCGGCGTTCATCCAGTCCGTTGCAGGATGTGTTACGATCCTGACGGCAAATGCAATTGTCAGAAAAGTTGATAAAGAAAGCGCCATGATTTAGCGGATGAGTTTGTGCCGCAGAGCGGCATGATAGGAAGTGCGAAGGAAATCACTAAGCGCGGAAATGGAGCAAAATATGGGTAATGCAAAACAAATACGGAAAGAGAAGAAAAATGAAATAACCGGATTTGACCGTTTTAACCGGATCTCCAAGCCAGCAAACATTGTTTTGAATTTCATCTTTATAGTAATGGCGTTAGCCTGTGTCATACCGGTTCTTTTGGTGGTTGCGATTTCGTTTTCGGCGGAGGCGTCGATTACGGAATACGGATATCATTTTATACCGAAGGTTTTTTCACTGGAAGGTTATACTTTTTTGGTTTCCCAAGGGAAGATGATTCTCCGGGCGTTGGGCGTATCGGTCTTTGTAACGGTTGTGGGAACGGCGCTTGGCGTCATGCTGACGACCTTGATGGGATATGTGCTTTCGCGTCCGGGTTATAAGCTGAACGGCTTTTTGACGATGGTAGTATTTATTCCCATGGTATTTAACGGCGGTCTGGTATCTACTTATTATGTCGTCAGCCAGCTTTTGGGATTAAAGAACTCGTTTTGGGCCTTGATACTGCCGTTGTGCGTGTCTTCTTTCAATGTGGTGATCTGCCGGACCTTTTTTAAGACAACGGTTCCGGAATCGCTGATTGAATCTGCGAAAATGGATGGCGCCAGCCAGTTTACCATTTTTGCAAGGATCGTGCTGCCGATTTCACAGCCGGTATTGGCGACTATCGGATTGTTCCTCTGTTTTTCCTACTGGAATGACTGGTATCAGTCCATGCTTTATATAGAGGATTCAAAACTCTTTTCCCTGCAGGCTCTGCTGAACACGATTCTGACTAATATACAAATGTTGGCGAAAAACGCAGCGACAATGGGACTTGGCGCAGCGGAAATGCTGGCCCAGATGCCGCAGGAGGCGGCGCGTATGGCGATCGTGGTGATCATTGTTGCGCCGATTGCGTGTGCGTATCCGTTTTTCCAAAAATATTTTATATCAGGCCTTACATTGGGAGCGGTTAAAGGATAGCGAACGAAGCGCGGGCAGATGGGAGTTAGCATGAAATCAGACTGCCGTGTAACATACGGCGGAAGATATCATATAAAGTGGCTGTCAACCGGCCATGATAATTAAAAAGGAGGATGTGTATGAAAAAGAAAAGTTTAAACAAGTTACTTGCATTGGGAATGACCATCGTGATGGCAGTCGGGTCCTTGACAGGCTGCAGCGATTCAAAGAGCAGTGCGTCTAAGCCGGCAAAGGATACGGAAAAGCAATCTGCGGATGCCGGAAATACAGATACGGGGACAGAGGATTCCAAAAAGGATTCGGGGGAAGTTCCGACTCTTATTTGGTGGACGGTAGGAGGAACGCCGGCTGATGACTTTGAAGAAGCGATTGCCAAAATCAGTGATTACAGTGAAGAAAAAATCGGTGTAAGGATTGATGTGAAGATCGCGGGTTGGAATGACTATGATACAAAAATGAATACCATCGTCAACGCCGGAGAATATTTTGATATCATGTTTACGAACAATACCAATTATAGCAAGTTTGTAAATCTGGATGCATTTGAAAATATCAGCGATATGGTACAGAACGTGACGCCGGAATTATACGGTTTTATTCCGGATAAACTGTGGAGCGGCGTGAAGATCCATGGAAATGTATATGCGGTGCCGACCTACAAAGATTCGTCTCTGACACAGTTCTATTATTTAGACGATCAGTATGTGCAGAAATACGGGATCGATATGGGCAGCCTGCAGGATTTGCAGTCTCTTGATCCGATCGTGCGCACAATCAAAGAAGGAGAAGGAAAATCATTTTACCCGCTTATGCTGAATCAGGGTACGCTTTGGAACGGTTTCTTTAATGAGTATGACGGATTAGCAAGCGGTATTCAGGCAATCGGCGTGAAGATCGACGATGCGGACCGTAAGGTAGTGTGTACGCTGGAGCAGGAAGATATTCTGGCCGGATTGGAACTGCTGCATTCATGGTATGCAGACGGCATCATCAATCCGGATGCAAACGTTGTGGCGGAAGAAAGCAAAGGCAACGCTTTTGGTAACGCGCAGGGATGGCCCAGTGCGGTAGTACAGTGGCAGACATTACAGGGCGTTGAGAAGTATGACGCCGTAAAAGTATTCGGGCCTTTATACACGACGGAAACGATTCAGGGTTCTATGAATGCGATCTCTGTTAACTCTAAATATAAGGAAGAGGCATTGAAAGTGCTGCAACTGATCAATACGGATCAGAAATTCCGTGATATGTGTGCCTATGGCGTGGAAGGCGACCATTTTGAATATTTGGAAGACGGCAGCGTAAAACGGTTGAGAGACGACTGGACATGGCCGGCATATACACAGGGAACATTCTTTACTATGAGCAATCAGGAAGGCTCCGATCCGAATCAGTGGGATGAGGTAAAGAAGCAGAACGAAGAAGCTGCAGCATCCACATGTCTTGGATTTGCGCTTGATGTTACAAATATCCAAAACGAAGTGTCAAATGTCAATACCGTGTGGGATAAATACAAATTTGATATGCTGACAGGAGCCTCCGATCCGGCGACCGCCGTACCGAAATGTATTGAGGATCTGAAAGCGGCAGGGCTTGATACGATCATAGCGGAAGCACAGAAGCAGATCGATGCGTTTTTCAAATAAGAAGGACACTACGGCTTAGTCCGCTGAAAGCGTTGGCGGTATGCCGTAAGGCGCACCCGAACCCCGGACAGAAATGCCGTCTGGGGTTTTTGGGGAGCTATGCGAACGGATCACAGACCTTGTAACCCCTTATGAAAGCAGATATAATAATCCTTATATCAGGTAAAAATAGGACACTGATCTGAGCGTCCGCAAAAGCGGACAGATGGGAGCCAAGATGAGTAAATATCAGTCTGTTTTTTGGGGATACAGGATATACAGAATAAAATTTTTAAAGACCGTGGGCTTTGGGGCGCTTATAAGTATCGTTGTTTTTTCCGGCGTGATTGCGTTTCTGATGAATACATGGATGAACGACCTGTGGCAGAAGACGCAGGATCTGTTTATGGAAAAGGAAAAGATATTGGGAGATATCCGCCTACGGACATTGGATTATACCAATGAAATGTATGAAGATATCAGGCTGATGGAAGATACGGCGGCGCTTTTTGACGCCCATGATGCTGAGGAATATATGCAGATACGCAGGAACAACAGCCTTAACAGTACTGCGCAGATCGGATATCTTCCGGCAAATATCAAGAAAAAGCTTTTGGACCGCAAAAATCAGATCATAGGAGTAACGCTGGATTCGGATAGCGGTACGAAAGCCCTTTGGCAGGAATTTGGCAATATCAGGATTGCATATGGGATAGAGGATTCTAAAAGAGTGATGAAATTACGCGGCGGCGATATGATGGTGGCGTCCTGTCCGGTCCGTAATCCCGATCATATGGAACAGACTTTGGGCAGAATGCATTTTTGGGTAAGCAGCTACGATATTTACGGAGGGCATTCGATTCCTGCGGAGTGGATGCTTTTGGATGAAGAGGGAAATATCCTGCTGGACAACGGCTTGACAAAACGGTATGGCCGATGGGACATGAAACTCACCAAAAAAGACAGACCGGCAGGCTGGACTTTTACAGATAACAGAATGCCGGTATTTTTTATCAGGCACGTTTCAGAGGAAAACGGATATTCTTTTTTGGTGATGAAGGATATTTGGACGGCTCTATCAGACAATCGTTATGTAGTTGTTGTAATCATCGCAGCTTTTGTGCTGGTGACTTTGGGCGTTTTAGCCTGTTATTATGCGGGCATCCGGTCAGACGCCGCATTTTTGGCCATGATCATGGAGATGCTCTCGGCTATGGAGCACGGTAATTTTAATCGGATGCAGGAATTGATATTGCCTGCAAGACATAGGGAAAATGAATACAATATCATTGCAAAAGCGTTGAAAGACGTTGGGATGAAACTGAAAGGGCATATTGAAACAGAGTATATTCTGAAGTTAAAAGAGCAGGAAGTTCAGATGCGTGCCTTGCAGCATCAGATCAATCCTCATTTTTTGTACAATTCATTAGAGATGCTCCAGTCAAAAGCACTGGTTCATGGAGACAGGGACATGGCGGACGCGATCTCCATGCTGGGGTCGCTGTATCGGATAAGAGTTCGAAAGTCAGATTCCATTACTTTAAGAGAAGAATTTAATTCTTTGGAAATGTACCTTAAGATCATGGCTCTTCGGTTTGGCGATTGCTTCGTATACCGGATAGAGATGGAGGACAAAATCGGCGGGATCCCTACGGTCAATTTTTGGATGCAGCCGTTAGCGGAAAACTTTTTTGCACATGGATTCCATCAGGAAAATGAATATAATCTGCTGATTGTGAGCGGTTATGCAAGGGATGACGGCGCCGAGATCCTGATCAGCGATAACGGAAACGGCGCGGAGGCGTCGAGACTTCAGGATATCCGTCGCAGCATGACGGAAGGGAATGATGAGGTAGAAGGCGATATCGGGCTGCGAAACGTATATATGCGGCTGAATTATTTCTATGGCAGCGGATTTAAGATGGATGTGGATAACAATGCGGAAGGCGGATTCCGTGTTTCCATTTTTCTTCCCAGAAAGGACGGAAGTATCGGCTCCGGAAAGGATGAGAGATGTACACACTGATGATTGTGGATGATGAATCGGCTATTTTGGAAGGAATCAGCAGATTTTTAGATTGGAAGGCGTTAGGATTTGACCAGATTTGGACGGCGAAGAGCAGTTTTGAGGTGGTTTCCCATGTGGTAGATTGGAAACCGGATATTTGCCTGATGGATGTGTGCATTGGCAATGAATATGGATATGAGCTGATCAACCGGCTTAGCGAGATGGGAGTGAGGTCAAACTATATCATGATGAGCGGTTATGATGAGTTTACTTATGCCTGCGAGGCGCTTCGCTGCGGCGCCCTCGATTATCTGTTAAAGCCCATCGACGGAGGAAAGTTACTGCGGAGAGTTAAGCAGATCATTGTGGAGAAGCTGCACGGAACGCTCCCGGAGGAGATTAATGAGGAGCCCGACCCGATTTTGAAACGTCCTTATCAGGAGCTATCCCCGCTCATCCGTAAGATTGTCATGATCGTGGGAATGGAATACGGCCAGCATATTTCTTTAAAGAGTATTGCAGACCGTTTCCGGATGAATCCTACCTATCTCGGGCAGATATTTATCAAGGAAACGAATATGAAATTCTCGGAATATCTGATGGCGTACCGCATGTATGTGGCACGCAGCCGGATTATGGATACGGGCGACAAAATATCGGAAATAGCGAATGAGGCAGGCTATACGAACATGAATTATTTTTATCAGCATTTTCATAACTTTTATGGTGTTTTTCCGTTGAAGATGCGTATGGGCGAAACGGAGGAAAACGCGGAACGGGAAGAAAAATAAGCGGAAAGAGGTATTGCTATGGCAAAAATAATAGGAAAGGATCTGCCCAATATACCGTGGCAGGAACCGATGGGAGAAACAGGAATGCCGGTATGGCGCTATGATGCAAACCCGATCATAGGGAGGTTTGCGGCAAAGAATGCAAACAGTATTTTTAACAGTGCGGTGGTTCCTTTTGAAGACGGGTTTGCAGGGGTATTCCGATGCGACAGTAGATCGATCAGCATGGATATTTTTACAGGATTCAGTAAGGACGGCGTCCATTGGGACATTTCGGATGAACCGATCGCATTTCAGGGAGCGCATCCGGAGATTGCAAAAAGGGATTTCCGGTATGACCCAAGAGTCTGTTTCATAGAAGACAGATATTATCTGACATGGTGTAACGGATACCATGAACTGCCTACGATAGGGGTAGGATATACTTTTGATTTTAAAACCTTTTATCAGCTGGAGAACGCTTTTCTTCCGTTTAACCGCAATGGAGTTCTGTTTCCGAGGAAAATCGGAGGGAAGTATTATATGCTGAGCCGCCCCAGCGATAACGGGCATACTCCTTTCGGCGATATTTTCGTGAGCGAGAGTCCGGATCTGAAATATTGGGGATGCCACAGGTATGTAATGGGAACGGTCAAAGGCGATTGGTCAGCGTGGCAGTGTACGAAGATCGGAGCCGGATGCGTGCCTATTGAGACAGACAAAGGATGGATTCTGATCTACCACGGTGTGATCAACACCTGCAACGGGTTTGTCTATCGGGCGGGCTGCGCCCTGCTTGATCCGGAAGAGCCATGGAAAGTTCTCAAACGCACAAGGAACTATATTTTAGCTCCCCATGAATTGTATGAATGCGTAGGGGACGTGCCTAATGTGGTATTTCCGTGCGCGGCCCTGACGGATGCGGCATCGGGACGGATCGCTATTTACTACGGATGCGCAGATACCGTTACCGGGCTGGCGTTTACCACGGCGGACCGTCTGATAGATTATATGGAGTGATTCACAAAGGCAGCATAGCTGCCTTAGAAGTACTAAGTCTCACACAGGGGGATGCCCAAAGTACGGGCATTCTCCGCACCGATTTGGAATTTTGCAAAGCGAAATTATGGAGGTTGTATGAAATTATTGCCCAAACCCAAAAAAACGGAACAGACTTCAGGGTTTTATGAACTGGGGTGGAAGAGCGTCATTATCATAGACCGGAATCTGGGTGAAAACGCAACGGTTTATGCCGCTGTTCTGCAGGACGGCCTGAGGGAGAGCACGGGAATAAAATGTGCCGTGATCAAAGGAACAAACAGAAAAGGAAATATCTATTTAACGACAGATACACGTCTTCGCGAGCAGGAATACCGTCTGTCCGTAACGGCGGAAGGAATCGGCATTACAGGCGGCGACGGGGCGGCAGTACTCTATGGGGTGCAGACCTTGTGTCAGATCACAAAAGAGTACGGCGCTATCATTCCCTGTGTGGAGATAGAAGATGCGCCGGATATGATGAACCGTGGTTATTTCTTTGATGAGACGAGGGGAAGAGTGCTGACTCTTCCGGCGCTGAAAAGAATAGTTGACCGGCTGAGCAGGTATAAGATCAATCAGTTCCAGCTTTATGTCGAACATACTTATCTGTTCCGCGGCCTAAGTGAAATGTGGAGGGATGAGACGCCGCTGACGGCGGAAGATATTTTGGAACTGGATGCATACTGTCGTCAGCGTCATGTGGAACTGGTTCCCGCTATGGCAAGCTTCGGACATTTGTATATGCTGCTTTCCACCAAAAGCTACGGCGATCTGTGTGAGCGCAGCAATTCGTGGACGGCGCCGTTCTCTTTTCGCGACAGAATGCACAGGCATACGCTGAATACTACCGACGGGCGCGGGCTGGCGCTGATCAGGGAAATGATCGAGGAATATAGCGCGCTGTTTTCTTCCTGCAAGTTTAATATCTGTGCGGATGAAACTTTTGACCTTGGATGTGAAAAATCAAAGGAGACGGCAAAACAGGAAGGAACTTCACAAATGTATATAAGCTTTGTTAAGGAACTGTGTACCATTTTGACGGAGCTTGGAAAACAGCCCATGTTTTTTGGAGACATCATATGCAGAAATCCCGAGTATGTCCGGAAGCTGCCGGATAATACGTTATGTCTGACATGGGGGTACGATCCGCGGCAGGGAGAAGACGAATGCCGCGCCATGGCGCAGGCGGGCGCCAGACAATATTTGTGCCCGGGTGTATGCGGATGGAACAAATGGATCAATAATCTGGAAGATTCTTATCAAAATATTACAAGAATGTGCGGGTATGCCCGGAAATATCAGGCAGAAGGGGTTCTGAATACGGACTGGGGAGATTTCGGGCATGTCAATTATCCTGAATTTTCAGTACCGGGGATGATATACGGCGCTTCTTTTTCCTGGAATCATGAAGAGATGGGATTTGACGATATGAACCGGCATATATCCTTTTTGGAATATGGGGATTATTCGGAAAGTCTGGTCGGGTTAATGGCCCAGATGGGAGAGAATTCCCTGTTTGACTGGTGGGCGGCGAACACATATTTTGAAAAGAAGGTACTGGGACACGAGCCGGACGGCGGGCGTATTTTGCCGGAAACGGTGGAAAAGCCGGATGTGGTTGACAGGGCGGAACAGAAGCTGTGCGGTATTTTGCAGGAGATCAAAAAGACGGTAGTGCATATGGATGCGGATGCAAGGCCGCTGGCAGCAGATCTTGATCTGGCAGCCGAGGCGATCCGTGTGTGGAATACCGTCGGCGTTTTTATGTACGAGAAAGAAAACGGATATATAGCGCAGCAGGAAGACGCATTCCGGCTGGCTGACAGGCTGGAACAATGGTTTATGGCTTATAAGGAACAGTGGCGCAGCCTGAACCGGGAAGGGGATCTGCATCGTATTGCGAAGATCGTATTTTGGTATGCGGATTGTATCCGGAACAAAGTGTGAAGAGAATTTCTAAGCCTGATTGGATAGAGAATCAAACGTAAAAAGGAGAGGAATATGCGGTTTTTAGACAAGAGAATCGGCGTAATATGCGAAGAGCTGAAAAAGCTCAAAGTAAAGCAGAGATTTCCCATTGAGGAATGGAAATATAAAGAAGGAAATTATATACATCCTGAAGATGCGCAGGCAGACCGGGAGCAGTGGCAGACGTTTGACTGCAGGAAGATGCACTGGTACGGAAAGGATCGTCATTACTGGTTTAAGACAGTATGGCAGACACCGGAGGAACTGGATCAAAAGCCGATGTGGTTTCATGTATCTACCCAGATCGACGAATGGGATGACGCCAAAAATCCCCAGTTTCTTTTGTTCGTGAATGGGGAGGCGGTGCAGGGGATCGATATGAACCATAGAGAAGTCTTTCTGTGCCCGGCGGCAAAAGCGGGAGAAGAAGTGACTATTGAACTGCAGGCATATACGGGAATACTGCATACGGAATTTAATCTTTTGGCGCAGATGCAGGAGATCGATAAGGAGATTGAAAAGCTGTATTATGATCTTTGGGTGCCTCTTGCCGCATTTCCCAGAATGGAGGAAGATGACAAGAACCGCAAAGACATAGAGGAAACCCTGAATACGGCCATAAATTTTCTGGATCTGCGCACACCCTATTCGGAAGAGTTTTATCGGACATTAAGGCAGGCGTCGGATTATCTTGACCGGAAATTATATTCGGACATGGCCGGATATAAAGACGTTATGGCGACCTGCATCGGACATACACATATTGACGTAGCCTGGTGGTGGACGGTGGAACAGACAAGGGAAAAGGTGGGACGGAGCTTTGCCACAGTCTTGAAACTGATGGAGGAATATCCGGATTATAAGTTTATGTCCAGCCAGCCGCAGCTTTATGCTTTTTTAAAGGAGCGTTATCCGGAGCTGTATGCAAAGGTCAAAGAACGCATCCGGGAAAAACGGTGGGAGCCGGAAGGCGGTATGTGGGTTGAGGCAGACTGCAACCTGACTTCAGGGGAATCCCTTGTGCGCCAGTTTCTATACGGCAAACGGTTTTTCAAGGAAGAATTCGGCGTGGATAACAGGATCCTGTGGCTTCCGGACGTATTCGGATATTCAGGCGCGCTTCCGCAAATTATGAAAAAATGCGGTATTGATTATTTTATGACTACCAAGCTTGCATGGAACCAGATTAACAAAGTGCCTTATGATACCATGATCTGGAGAGGAATCGACGGATCGGAAGTACTGACGCATCTGATTACAACGTTGGGGGTAGGACAGCCTGTAAGCAACTATTTTACCACATATAACGGTATGCTTCATCCGGACGCCATAATGGGAGGCTGGCAGCGTTACCAGAACAAGAACATCAACAATGATATTTTGATTTCTTACGGATACGGGGACGGTGGGGGCGGCCCTACCAGAGAAATGCTGGAGACTTCCGTCCGCATGGAAAAGGGAGTCAAAGGGATACCTGCTGTACGGCAGGCGTTTGCACGGACGTACTTTGACGAATTACAGGAACGTGTGAGGGAGAATAAGAGACTTCCGGTCTGGGAGGGAGAGCTTTATTTTGAATATCATAGAGGTACGCTGACTTCCATGGCGCGAAATAAGCGTGCTAACCGGAAAGCGGAATTCAGCCTTATGGATCTGGAACTTTTATCCGTTATGGCGGCGGAACAGATTCCGTATCCGGAGAAGGAATTGGAAACGATGTGGAAAACCGTACTGCTGAATCAGTTCCATGATATTCTTCCCGGTTCGGCCATTCATGAAGTATATGAGGTGACAAAGGAAGAATATGAAAGGCTGGCGGTACGGACCGGAGCGATGACGGCGGAGCGTCAAAGGGCGGTAGCCGGCGTCGGCGAGGCGGTGACGGTCTTTAATACGGTGGGAAGAAGGAGAGACGACATCGTTAATCTCGGCGATTTTGGGGCAGATGGGATCAGGGATGATACCGGAGCGCTCTATCCGGTCCAAAAGACGGAAGACGGAAATATTGCGTTTGTGACCGGGATTCCTTCCAAAGGATATAAATCATTTACCACGGCGAAGGTTTCCGAAATGTCCACGCCCTTTATCCTGTCGGGAAATTATGAACTGGAGACGCCATTCTATCGGGTGAAGCTGGATGAGCATGGGATGTTTACGAGCCTTTATGATAAAGAAAATGACAGGGAAGTGATTCAGGCGGGGAAACGCGGCAACCTGCTGCGCATGTACGAGGATAAACCGATTTACTACGATAACTGGGATATTGATATTTATTATACGGAAAAAAGCTGGGATATCGAAGACACGACGCGCTTGGAGTGGACGGAGACAGGGCCTGTGCGGGCGGCTCTCGAGATCACGAGAAAGGAATCGAATTCTACGATACGGCAGAAAATTTTGTTTTATGCCCACAGCCGCAGGATTGAATTTGTGACCCATGTGGACTGGAAAGAGCACCAGACATTGTTAAAGGTCCATTTCCCGGTGGCTGTGCATACGGACGAGGCGGCGTTTGACGTGCAGTTCGGAAATCTGACGAGAAAGACCCATCAGAATACAAGCTGGGACGAGGCGCGTTTTGAAAGCTGCGGACAGAAATGGATCGATCTGTCCGAGGGACATTATGGCGTTTCCTTGTTGAATGACTGCAAGTACGGACATTCCGTGAAAGATTCCGATATAGGGTTAACGCTGGTGAAGTCGGGAATAGAACCGAATCCGGTGGCAGATCAGGAAGAACATGTATTTACTTACGCGCTTTACCCTCATGCGGAAGGCTGGCGGCCGGCAGGTACGGTGGCGGAAGCATATATGCTGAACCAGCCTTTGGCGGTGCAGACAAAAACGGCGGTCAGGAAAGAATATTCTTTTGCTTCGGCGGATCGTGATAATGTAGTCATTGAGACGATCAAACGGGCGGAAGACCAAAGCGGGACGGTTATCCGGATGTACGAGTCCGAGAATGCTTTTACAAAGGCTAAACTGACTGTCAATGCGGATTTCCATAAAGCGTATATTTGCAATCTGCTGGAAGAAACAGAGTATGAGGCGGCCGTAAACGGAAATGTGGTCGACGTAGTTTTAAAGCCCTACGAGGCGGTGACGGTTATGATCCGATAAGGGTAGGGAACGGTAATGAAGAAACAGAATAAAATGCGGTAATGGAAACGCGCTTCAATTTATGTAGGGAACATGGTTGAGGCGCGTTTTTCAATTTAAAATACTTTATAGGATACGGAAACGGTGATATAATTTATTGCAATAAAACGAAATAAGCTTTGGTCATGTGCCGGAAACTTTGCATGATAAAGTATTATGAGAGAAACGCGCGGATGGGAGCAGGGTTGAAAAATCACACCGATGCGCTGATTTTTCAACTACGGGTTTGTAGATTCGGTATGGAGGTAAAAATGAAAGAACGGATTTTATATGAAGATAAAGAAATTCTCATCTGCCATAAACCTGCCGGAATTGCCACGCAGACCGGCCGGGTCGGACAAAAAGACATGGTCAGCGAGCTGAAAAATTATCTTGGGGGCAATTCTTATCTTGGTCTGGTCCATCGTTTGGATCAGCCTGTGGAAGGATTGCTTGTCTTTGCCAAGACACCTTTTGCGGCGAAAGAACTTAGCAGGCAGTTGACGGCGGATTTGCTAAATAAACAATATCTTGCAGTTGTTTTGGGGGAAGGTTTCCCCAATACCGAAACGCTGCGGGACTATTTGATCAAAGACAATAAGACGAATACTTCCCGTGTCGCGAAGGCAGAAGAAGCGGGGGCAAAAAAAGCAAAGCTGCAGGTGAAGACGGCGGCATATTGTAAAGAAGAGGATATTGCGCTGCTGGAAATCCGCCTTGTGACCGGCAGACATCATCAGATACGGGTGCAACTGACAAATGCGGGATTTCCTTTGCTTGGCGACAGTAAGTACGGTACGGAGGAATCCAAGCGCAGATCCAAAGAAACAGGCGTGGACAATGTGGCATTATGCGCCTGTCGTTTGGAGTTTTTGCATCCAAAGACAAAAAAGAAACTGGAATTTGAGATAAAGCCGGAAGGGAAGATCTTTCAGACCGGTCCGGACGGATGGGAGCCGATGTGGAAAAATTAGTAAAAGCTTCAAAAAATTATATGCGGATCGTCCTTGGGGCATATTTGACGCTCATGCTGGCTGTGTTTCCGTTTTATGCGCCGCAGGGATATGTGGAGATCGGAGTAAAGAAATATCAGTTTTTTAAGGGATCGGGGATATTTTCTTTGGTCATGGCGTTTCCGGCCATAGTGATATTAGCGGTATACCATATCAAAACCTGTGCCGAAAAGAAAAAAATAAGCGGTTTGTCCGCTACGGATCTGGCGCTGCTTTTTTATGGGCTGGCGGTATTTCTGTCTTTTTTTTGCACGAAATGGAAAGAAGATGCCATATGGGGAGCAGAAGGCTGGTATATGGGATTGTTTTCCCAGATCATGTTCCTTGCGATCTGTTTTGCGGTCTCCCGTCTGGCGGAAAATATAAAAATGTGGTATGGTGTGCTGCTGGCGGTATCTTCCGTCGTATTCCTGCTCGGCCTGCTGAACCGGTTTTCCGTTTATCCCATTAAAATGGAGGGCAGCGTTCCGGGTTTTATTTCCACTTTGGGAAACATCAACTGGTTCTGCAGCTATTGGATGGTCGCGTTTCCGATAGGGCTTGTACTTTACTGGATCGGCGAAGGCCGCGGAATCTGGAAAAAGGCGGCGCTGGCCGCTTATATATTGCTTGGTTTTATGACCGGGATCACACAAGGGAGCAGCAGTGGTTTTTTGGCGTTGGCGGCAGTATTCTTGGCGATGCTTTTATTGTCCTTTAACGATAAGGAGAAATTGCTGGGATGGCTGGAGCTGGGGATCATGTTTGCCGTCAGCATATTATGCTTGAGCGTGATCCAGAGTCTGTTTCCGGAGGCGTTGAATTATGAGAACCGGATAGAACGGTGGCTGACCGGATACGGGAACGCCTTGGGCATTTTTTCCGTTACGGCCGTTCTTTACGCGATAGCCTGTTATTGGTTTCGAAAAAGGGAAAAACCGGTGGAAGGGATACGGTTTTTGCAAAAAGGGATCATTGCGTTGTTGGTTTTTGCCGGTTTAACGGTTATCGTACTTGCCGTTTATTATAATACCGGAGTGAAAGGGCCGGAAGAATCTAAATTAGCGTCGGTTTTTACGATAGATGAAGAATGGGGAAATGCGAGAGGGACTACATGGAGAGCCGGAGCGGAATCTTTTGCCGCCATGCCTGTGCTTCAAAAATTAGTGGGCGTAGGGCCGGATTGCTTTTACCTTTTCGCCTACAGCAACGGGAATATTGCCCTCAGGCTGTACAGTATGTTCGGAGACGCAAGGCTGACGAACGCCCATAACGAGTGGCTCACGGTGCTGGTAAATATAGGACTGTTCGGGCTGGTTTCTTATGCGGCCATTTTCCTGACCGCCGTCTTCAGGCAGGTCAAAGCGGGACAAAACGGAAAAAAACAGGAACTGGCATTGGTTTCCGCGGTCTGTATCCTTTCTTATACGGTACATAATATGGTCAGTTTCCAGCAGGTTATTTGCACGCCTCTTATCTTTGTTCTGATAGGTTTCGGTGAGAAAATTCTCAGGACTGCCGGAAATCCGGCTCGTCATGAAGCGTAAACCAATATTTTGACGAATATTTAAGCGGATATTTTAGCAGATATTTTAAGTTGATTTTAAGAAAAAAAGATTTGACAGATATAAAAATTGCAATATAATAATATAGTGGTAGAAAAAGGGAAGATAACCAAACAAGGTGTATGTACCGGGGAAGGTACAGAAATGGAGAGAATGATATGAAAAAGAAAATGATGACAGTGTTACTTGCCGTATGTATGATGCTCATGGCAACGGCTTGCGGCGGCGGCGCTACTTTTGAAGCGGGAAGTTTTGACGGAACAACTTATACGAACACATCAGTGGGAATCAAGGCTACGATGCCGGAAGGATTTTCATCCATTGAGTCAACGGCAGTTACAGGTATTACTTATGAAGCGGTAGTTCAGGCAGAAGACGGATCTGCGATCCAGATCATTGCAGAAGATATGAAACAGACGATCGGAAGAGCAGTATCTGCGAAAACGTACTTAGACAGCATGAAAACACAGGTAGATTCACAGTACGGCGCTATGGGTCTTACGACGGAAGTTTCCGATTTAGGAACCGTAAAGATCGGCGGAAAAGATTTCAGCGGAATTTCTATCGCGATCACCGGCGGGGTACAGGGACTTACTCAGGAATACTACATAAATAAAGTCGGCGACGTAATGTTCTGTATCATTGTTACCGCTACAGATGATAAAGCGGCTACATTGGATCAGTTCATCAGCTCTATCGAAGCGGCAGAATAAACGTAAAAACCATATATTAAAAATTATTGACAAATAGATTCCTTTCTTCTACAATCAATATAAAATCAAATGAAAATTGGCGATGAAGAGGACTAGTACAGATTATGGACATTTCAGAGAGAAGACCGTTGGTGCGAGGTTTTTATGGATCATATTTGGAACCTGCCTTAGAGCTTTGTATGAAAGTACAACGTATACCGGCGTTAACGGATTTGAGATGGGTGTTTTAGACACTAATTAGGGTGGTACCGCCGAGAATTTCGGTCCCTTGCGGGGATTGGGATTCCGGCGGTTTTTTGCTTTATAGGAGATTGCGTCCTATAAAGCAAGCCCCTTCAGGGGATGCGCACTCCGTGCCAAGGAAGACGGTTGCTGAAGCAACCGCGCCGGAAAAGAAGGCGGGGCGGGAGCGGCCGGGATCGCCGGTCTGCGTAAGAATCGAAAAGTCAAAATAAAATAATATATGCGTGTAGATCCGCGCATGGAAATGAGGGAAAAATGGCAGACAAAAAATTAGTAGAAGCAATCACTTCGATGAATACTGATTTTGCACAGTGGTACACCGATGTGGTAAAGAAGGCGGAACTGATCGATTATACAAGCGTAAAGGGTTGTATGGTCATTAAACCGGCAGGTTACGCGCTTTGGGAAAATATCCAGAAGCAATTGGACAGTATGTTTAAAGAAAGCGGGGTGGAGAATGTATATCTTCCGATGTTCATTCCCGAAAGCCTTTTACAGAAAGAAAAGGACCATGTGGAAGGGTTTGCGCCGGAGGTAGCATGGGTAACCCACGGCGGCCTGAATCCTCTGCAGGAACGGCTTTGCGTCAGACCCACTTCGGAAACGCTGTTTTGTGATTTTTATAAGAACGAAATCCAGTCTTACCGTGATCTTCCCAAGGTATATAATCAGTGGTGTTCCGTGGTACGTTGGGAAAAGGAAACAAGGCCTTTCCTGCGTTCCAGAGAATTTCTGTGGCAGGAGGGACATACGGCCCATGCCACTGCCGAAGAGGCAGAGGAAAGAACGATCCGGATGCTGGACATTTATGCAAAATTCTGTGAAGAATATCTTGCAATACCCGTGATCAAAGGAAGGAAAACGGAAAAAGAAAAATTTGCGGGGGCGGAGGCGACTTACACCATCGAAGCGCTCATGCATGACGGAAAGGCGCTTCAGTCCGGTACCAGCCATAATTTCGGCGACGGCTTTGCAAAAGCTTTCGAGATTCAATATACGGACAAGGACAATACGTTAAAATATGTGCATCAGACTTCATGGGGAATGTCCACTCGTTTGATCGGGGGGATTATCATGGTACATGGAGACGATTCCGGTCTGGTGCTTCCGTCGAGGATCGCTCCCACGCAGATCATGATCATCCCGATCCAGCAGCATAAAGAGGGCGTTTTGGAAAAAGCGGAGGAGCTTGCAAAGATCCTGAGCAGTTTCAGGGTAAAAGTCGACAGTACGGATAAGAGTCCGGGCTGGAAATTCTCCGAGCAGGAAATGAGAGGGATTCCGATCCGTGTGGAAATTGGCCCTAAAGATATAGAAGCCGGAAAATGCATTATCTGCCGCAGGGATACGAGAGAAAAGATAGAAGTGAGCCTGACGCAGTTAGCGGACAAGGCGGCCGAAATTCTGGAAACCATGCAGAAAGAGATGCTGGAGCGCGCAAGGGCGCATCGGGAGGCGCATACTTATACGGCCTCGGATTACGAAGAGTTCGTGAAGACCTTTGAAGAAAAGACAGGATTTGTAAAGGCAATGTGGTGTGGTGAGCAGGCGTGCGAAGACGCGATCAAAGAAAAGCTTGCGGTTACGAGCAGATGCATGCCTTTTGAGCAGGAGAAAATCAGCGATACATGCGTATGCTGCGGGAAACCTGCAAAGAAAATGGTTTATTGGGGAAAAGCATATTAAAACCGTCCCAAAAGGAGCGGTTGCGCTAATGAATTTTTAAAATTAGCGCAGCAGCTCCTTTTTTATTGTTTCCTTTTATTGTATTTCACCAATTAATGTGCTAAATTATTAATTGGAAATAATTAGTGTCTGCTGATTAGGTTTAAAACACTTGATTTTATCGACTTTTACCGCATTT
>OFGK01000281.1_pt1 | contig 53389 bp, 55 predicted proteins | sample 1521771 | NCBI WGS metagenome assembly OFGK01 (sample SAMEA3504088, study PRJEB24116) | mouse gut metagenome | biome: mouse gut; feature: mouse-associated habitat; material: faeces | place: Denmark | collected 2011 | reverse complement strand
CACGCCGCTGAAAAGCGGCGTTGCTTTATTCTGTGGCGTATGGTTTGACGCTTACGACTGAACGGGTATGGAGAGCGGGTGTGGTTTGACAAGGAAAAAAAGAGCGTTTGCCGGAGAATCAGAACCTGTGAGGATTTAAGGATTGGAGAGAGGGTGAAGTGGGAAGGACTTACCCTTACAGTTACGGAGAAAAACTGCCGCCTTGAAAAGGGACTTTTGTGCTTTAGATATGTGCTTGCTGCAAAAGGTGGATTTTTCACCGGAAGATATGAAAATCCGGATGCTTACGACAGACTCCTTCCGGCAAGAGTGCTGGATAAGAAAGAGGAAAAGATTAAAGTGCAGTTTGACATAGATAAATTTCAGGCTGTGGAGGAGGCCTATTGGTATCCCTGGGAGCCGGATATGGGAAATCTTGTGTACTGTATGCCGGAAAAGGGAGAAAAAGTGTTTGTCCATCTGGGAGGGCGCTTTGGAGAGCAGGCGCGGGCAGTGTGCTGCGTACATGGAAATGGAGAAGGGCATCCGGAAATGAAGCCTGCGGACAGGTTTTTCACTACAGCAGATCAAAAAAGAATGTACCTTTTACCCGGGGAAATGGGCTTCCGGGATTTGAAACAGAAAAACCCTCTGGAAGTGTCTATTTCGGATGATTCCGGTATCAGCACGGCAAGTAATAAAAGCATGGTGATTTCGGCCAGAGATACCATTGGAATAAAAGGAAAGAATGTGCTTTTTCAGGCACCCAGAGAAGTGTCTATGGTTCGGAGGGACAATATTCTGCCGACTGTCATAAACATGTGCAATGGTTTTGATTCCGTAGGCGGCACAAATCAGGTGTCCATGTCGGGAACCGGGGATGCCAATTTCCCTTTGTTTCATGAGTATGAACAGGAAGCCGGAAAGGAATACAGTCTGGAAGATATGGGTAAAAATGTAATTGCATCAACTCCCGGATTCAGCTTAAAGAGCGGATTGGAAAAACAGATGAAAGGAATTATGGTGGACAGGTTATGAGTGAAAGTATTAAAACAGGGGGTGTGGGAAAAAGCCCTGCAATCGAAAAAATTAACCGGTTAAATGCAATAAGCAGTCGTATGCAGGCGGCAGCTCTTATGGAGAAAAAAGCATTTTACGACCAGCAGGAAAAAGCGGCGGCAGCTCGTTTAAAAAGGCAGCATATCATAGAGGATTTTCAGATCAGTTTTTTAAAGAAGTAAGACTTTAGGAACTTTGAAAGGAGCATGGTGATAGAGATGAACGCCATATTTTACGAAGATACGGAGGGATGCAGCCAGGAGCAGGTCTGTGTATTTACATGGACAGAGCCCAGGCAGCGTCTTTCACTGGCACTGCCGGAAGGCTTTCGGAAGATGAGCCCGGAAAAGGAAGAAGAATATTTTCCCATGAAGGAGCGGCCGGAGATTATTATGGAGGATGAAAAGGGAAGTACGCAGTTTACACTCCAGTTTTTAGACAAACAAATGAGCAGGGAAGAAACAAAATGGGCGGTCAGGGCAGTTTGCGAACTGACGCAGAAAGCTTTTGTACAGTATAAAACTTCGCCTCTTTATCTGTATGAGAAAAGTGAAATCCCTGTTGGATGGTTCCGTATGTCAATGAAAGCACTTAAGCGGGAGCATATCAAGGCTGTTTTTTCCATAGAAAATCATATGGTGCTTCTGACGCTCACCTATCCGGAAGAAGAAAGCATAAAGTGGCAGGTGCTTTCCACATTTTTGTTTGATTCGCTGCATCAGGAAAAAGAGGAGGGCGTTTTATGGAAGAGATAACCAATGATGACCTTGATGTTTTTCTGATTCAAATCAGGAAAAAGCTGAATCAGGATAAGGAAAAGGAATCCCATGCGCCGGCCTTCGTCAGGAGAAATTCAGGACTTGGGTTTACACTTGGGCTTCCGGCGGAATTTGATGTGGCGGATGACCAGACAGCGGCCGGAATCTTCTGGTCAGAAAAACGTTCTTCCCATATTTGGGTGAATGAAAATAAAGACGCCGGATTTACCTTTCAACTGCTTGAGGAAGCGGAGGAGGAACCGTTAGCCCACAGCAGAGAAAAGATAAGGCGGATTATGGAAGGGATAGACAATCGAGTGGTGTTTTATGATCAGGGAGAAGAAAAAAGCGTTTTATGGTTTGATTATAAAGGCTTTGCCGGAAAGGAAGCGACCTACAATCTGGTCTTTTTGTTTCAGGCGAAAGAAAGGAAGGCGCTGGGCAGCTTTTTTTGCCCCTTTGAAGCATACGACAGATGGAGGCCGGTGGTACTTGAAGTGTTAAATACCATTAAGAAGGAGGAAACAGATGAAAGAATATAATATCAGTGCACAGCCGATTTCCTTTCTTTCCATTCAGGAGCTTTGGATGGAAGAAGAGATTGGGGAACATGGAAAACTTAAGATGGAAGGTTACATAGAAGATGAGATGGAGGAGAAATACCTGGCGCTTCTTACAGGCGATGTATGGGAAAGAATAGAAAAGATAGGGAAAGACGGGGAAAGGCAGATTTTATTCTGGGGAATTGTCACGGATTTTTCCATTGATTCAGAGTACCATCAAAAGAAAATGACGCTGGAGATCACCACAGGGACCATCCTTATGGACAGGGAAAAGCATTTGCGCTCCTATCAGGAACCAGCGAAAACCTGTCAGCAGATATTCAGCAGCATTACCGCAGGATATCAGGAAAGCAGCGTAAACTTTCACAGCCCCCTTACAGATGCGGAAGGAAAGCTTATTTTACAGTATTATGAGACAGACTGGCAGTTTTTAAAAAGACTTGCCAGCAGAAAGGGCAGGTTTCTGACTGCCGAGCCGCGAAGCAGAGGGGTTCGGTTTGGCTATGACCTTCCCACAGGCGGAAAAGCAGCGCCTCCTGCTCATGGAAAATATATGGTTAAAAAGGAGCTGGATGCCTACAGAAGAAAGAAAAGCAGCGGTGTTTCCAATCTTGAGGAGTCGGACAGCCTTGTGTATATGGTGCAGTGCAGGGAGAGCTGCAGATTAGGGGATACTATGACGCTGCAGGGAAGAAAGCTTTCTATTTACAAAATTCAAAGCAGGCTTTCCGGCGGAGAACTGCTGCATGACTGCTATCTGAAATCGGAACGGGGCATGAGTGTTCCCAGGCAGCAGGGGAATATGGCCGGTCATTTCCTTGACGCCATCATCCTTAAGGTGAAGGAGGACAAGGTGCAGGTAAAAATCCTGGGGGATGAGAACGGGCAGCAGGCGGTCAATATCTGGTACCCCTATGCCACCGCTTATTCCACGCCGGACGGTACCGGCTGGTACTGTATGCCGGAGCCTGGAGATATGGTGCGTCTGGTCATTCCGGGCGGAGAAGAAAAGGAAGCGTTTGTTGTCAGTTCCGTTCATATGGAGACAGACAGCGCTGACAGGAAAGATCCCAATGTGAAATCATTTAAAAGCAAATACCAGAAGGAAGTGCGGTTTACCCCTGATTCTATTGTAATTACCAACAATCAGGGAACCAAAATTGAACTGACGGACGGGGAAGGCATTCATATGGTCAGCGCCCATTCTGTGATGCTGGAGGCAGCGGAGGATATGACAATCTCCAGCAATACGGGTTCTTTGATCGTAGCAGGTACATCTTCCGTGAATTTAAGCCAGGGAGGATGCGCCATCAATTTGGATAAAGGCATCACCTTTACAGGCGGTGAGTTAAAGATACAGTAACAACATATACATATTTGGAATAGAGGAAAAATGGCACATATATTAAAGAGAAGAGAAGCGCTGCTTGCAGCGGCCAAAAAGCCGGAGCAGGAATTATTTGCAAAAAGAATCCCCGAACTGATGGAAGAATATAAAAAAGAAGAGAACCGCAGGGCGGTGATAAAAGCCTTTGGCAGGCTTGCTTCCTGTTGGAATACTGCAGGAAGCGGTCAGGCGGCAAGCCTTGGCGTCTGCTGGCTGTACAGCAGCATTTTGATGAGAACTTATGAATTTAAGCTTGTTCTGCTGGGGGAAGATTTCTGGCTGAAAGAAGAACCTGTTATGGTTTCCTGGGTTCCCCCTTATTTCTTTGAACACTTTGAGGCGGATATCAATGTGATTATAAACTCATTAAGAAGCGGCTTTCCCAGACTGTGTCAGGCGGAGGAGGAAGCGCTTAAGGTAAGCTACTTTGAATACTATCTGGCGGCAGTCTGTAAGCTGTGCCGGGATATGGCGGAAGAAATTGTATCAGACAGAGAAGTTTCTAAGATAAACCAGACAGAGCAATTTTATCTTTTCTTTGGAAGATTTCAGGGAGAAGGGGAAATACTCTGGCGCAGAGAAAAAAGAGAGGAGAAGGGCTGAGTTATGGAATATCTGGCGTTAAAAACACAAATCCAAAACCCCATTCCCCGTGTCAGCTCATGGTTTGGAAAGCTGGATGAAAGAAAGCTGACATTAGAAGCCTATAAGGAGCTGCCCCGGTATTTTCTGCTGGATATGAAAACCGGAACAGACGTCTTATATCCGGATATCCTGACCGAACCCTTTCTGATGGTGTCCAGGGAAGCAGCGGACGTGTTGCGGATTTATGAGGAAGAAATGCCATTTCTGTTTGTGGTTTTATTTGATACGGAAAAGAACGAGAGCATCTCCTATCACCTGCCGATTCTGGCAGAAGGAGATGAAAACTGCCTAAGGGCAGTCTACCGGATTAGAAAAGATGGCCGGTGGGAGATAAGGGTAAGACTGGATTTGGCGGAAAGCCTGCTTTTCAGGGGCATAGAGGGAATCGAACTTACGAAAATACAGTAGGAAACCTGGAAAAGAAAGTTTGAAAGGAAAGGTTGAAAAATGGGAAAAGATTATCTTGTAAAAGGCGCAAAACTGATGTGTGTAAACGGAAAGGGAATCGTAGAGCTGGATATCCCCAATGAGCATGGCTATGACGAAAAAGGGCGGGCAAAGGCAAACTGCACGGACTGTAAGGAAAAAGACAACATCCCATACTTTGAAGCCTGCAGAAAGAATGAGGAAACCCATTTATGCAAAGGATATATGGAGCTGGCCGAGAAATGGGAAAACATGAGCACAGGCCCCGCCAGAGCGGAAAAGATAGACAAGGAAGAAGCCATAACTATGGACAGCGTGCTGGTGTGCAATAAGGGCGGCCTGATCCTCCCGGTCACCTCCGGACAGGAAGAGCGGATGATGCTGGAAGGAGCGATGTTCGGGCTGCGGTATTTAAAATCCATCGGCTGGGCAAGGGGAAAAGGACTGGGCTGCCAGATTTTCGGCTGGGATCCCATCAACATGAATACCGGAAACTTTCTATATGAAAAAGAAGACCTTATCATACCGGGAATGACCAGGCTGTCCTTTAAAGCATCCTATAATTCTATGGATGAAACCAGAGGCAGCATGGGGGAGGGCTGGCATCATAACCATGAGACGTGCCTGCGCAGGGAAAAGGCGGGGATGCTCACCCTCTGCCGCGGGGACGGAAAGGAAATCCCCTACAGGCCCCTTGCCGGAGGACTGTATGCGCCGGTGATGGGGGACAAGGGGCTCCTTGCGGAAAGCAGCGGAGGCTGGCGGTATGTGGACGGGGAAGGAGAGGAGCATATCTTTTCCCCGGAAGGACGCCTCCTTGTACATAAAGATAAAAAAGGAAGCACAAGAACCTATACCTACAACGAAAAAGGGCAGGTAACCAGCGTGGAGGGAGCCGGAGGAATCCGCCTTTTGTTCCGCTACAATAAAGAAAACAACCTGATCAGCGTAAAAGACCACACAGACAGGGAAGTGCGCCTGTGGTACCGGTATGGAAAGCTGTGGAAGTTTGTAAACGCCCTGGAATATGAATATACCTATGGATACAATGAAAACGGGAAGCTGGAGAGTGTGCTGACGCCCAGAGGGATTACAGGGGTTAAAAATGAATATGACGCAAAAGGACGGGTGCTGAAACAGAAGCTTCCAGACGGCAGCACCGTGGAGCTTAGATATGATGATGCAAATATGCGCACCTACCTTAAGGAGCCTGATGGAAACCTGGTCTTTTATGAATGCGACGATAAAAGCCGCAATACCAGAACCGTCTATCAGGACGGAGAAGAAACCTACCAGTATAATGACCGGAACCAGAAAACCCTTTACGTGGATAAAAACGGAAACGCCACAAGATACCGCTATGACGGGGAAGGGAACCTGACCGGCATCACCAACGCCTTAAAGGAGCAGGCAGAGTTTACCTATGACAAAAAAGGGCGGATGCTTACAGCGGCGGTGGATGGAAAGAAGCGGGTTATCAATGCCTATGACGAAAAGGGCAGGCTGATTGAAACCGCTGATGCAGCCGGGAGAAGCAGAAAGACGGATTATGATGAAAAAGGGCTTCCCGTATGCCTTACCCAGCCGGACGGGAGCCGCTTCCAGATCACCCGTGACGAAAGAGGGAACATAGAAAAGATCACGGATCCCTACGGAGGGGAGACCAGCTATGCCTATGACGGGCTGAATCGGGTGGCCGCTACAACGGATGCAGAAGGGAATGTTACCAGCTATGAGTATGACGCCAGAAATCATCTCATCAAGGTGACCAGCCCCGAAGGGAATACAAGAACCTATACTTATAACGAAAGCGGAAAGCCTGTGCAGATGGAGGACTTTGACGAGGGAACCCTGTCCATCACCTACAATGCATTGGGAAAACCGGAAAAACTGACCGACAAAGAAGGCCGGGCAGTGAAGCGGTTCTATAATGAAATGGGGAAGCTCTCAGAAGAAATTTCTCCCGGCGGGGCTGCCACCAGATTTACCTATGATAAAAACAGCCGCCTTGTCAGAGCAGAAATCCGAAAGGGAGCCAAAGAGGAAGAAGCCGCATCTGTAGTAAGCTATGCCTACGATCCGGCAGGAAATCTGCTTAAAACCCAGGCAGGGAACGGAAAGGAAGTACTTTCGGAGACTTCCTATGTTTACGACGCCTTAAACCGGGTTATTCAGGTGATTGATCCGGCAGGGGGGAAGACCGTCTATGCCTATGACCGGACAGGGCATGTGAGCAGCATCACTGATGCGGCGGGAAACAGGCGCAGCTTTGCCTACAATGATGCAGGGGAGCTGACGGAAGAAACAGATATACGGGGGAATACCATCCGGTATGAATACAATCTTTTAGGGCAGCTTTCCAGCGTCACAGACGGGATGGGAAGAAAGACCAGACACTATTACCTGCCCGGAGGGAGGCTTGAGAAAACCGTTTATCCTGACGGAAGGGAAATGCGCTATGCCTATGACAAGCTGGGAAGGGTGGTCAGAAAAACAGACGGACAGGGGTATACCCTGAACTATACTTATGACTGCATGGGGAGAGTCTTAAGCACTGCCAGCAGCGCCGGACAGAAGAAAACCTATACCTATGACGCGGCAGGAAACGTTACATCCATGAAAGATGCAAACGGAAACACCACCGTTTATGAATATACCTTAAGCGGCAGGCTCAAAGCAGTAACGGACGCCCTTGGGAACCGGGCGGAGTATGCCTATGACAAGGAAGACCGGCTGATATATATCTGCCAGATGGGAAAAAACGGAGAGGAGAACAGGGAAACCTTCTATGAGAGAGATCCCCTTGGGCAGGTGGAGTGCATCAGGGACGCCCTTGGATGCGAAGAGCATTTCCGCTATGACGCCCTTGGCAGGACAATCCTTAAAACAGACCGGGAGGGATACCGCACGGAATACGAATACACTCCGGATGGAAAAGTAAAACATATCGCCTATGGCGACGGAACCGGCGTGGAAATGGAATACACCGCCCTGCGCCAGCTCCGTGCAGTAAAGGACTGGCTGGGGGAGACAAGGATAGAAAGGGATGAGGCAGGAGCCCCCACAGAGATCACGGACCATAAGGGAAGGACGGTTTCCTATGAATGGGGAAGCATGGGGGAGAGAAGGAGCATCACCTACCCGGATGGAAGAAAAGCCCTCTATGAGTACGACGGGCTGCTGCGGCTTCAAAAGATGCAGATACAAGGGGATGAAGGAGAGGGCGGCAGCCTTTCAAGAATCGGCTTATCCGGCAGAACTGCAGGCAGGCCCGAAGAGATCAACTATAAATATGATGAAATGGGAAGGCTAGCTGAAAAGCTGCTGCCGGAAGGGATGCGGACCAGATGGCTTTATGATGAGAGAGGACAGTTAAGAGAGCTTGTCCATGAGGACAGATACGGTGTTCTGGACAGGTACCAGTATGAGTATGACCTGATGGGGAATAAGACTGCCATCACAAAGGAAAGAAGAGGGCTTAAGGAAGAAAGCGGAAGATATGAATACGGATACGACAGCTTAAGCAGGCTGGCCAGCGTTTCCAAAGACGGAGACGCCATAAGAGCTTATGCCTATGATTCCTTTGGAAACAGAAGCAGTCTGGAGGACTTTGGAAGGGGAAGAAACACTTCCTATCATTATGACGCCTTAAACCGGCTGATGTATAAAGAAGAAGGAGGAGCAAGGACAGACTACGGATATGACAAAAGAGGAAATCTGGTCAGGGAGGAGACGGAAGGAAGGCTGCTTCATGGATACGAATATGGAGCCATGAACCGCCTGTCAAAGTCATGGAATGACAAGGGAGGAGAAAGCCTTTATCTCTATAACGGACTGGGACAGAGAATGGGAAGAAGCATAAACGGGAGAGAAGAGGATTACCTTCTCGACCTGACCAAGCCTTACCATAACCTTATGGAAATATACAAAGGAGAAGAGTGCAGCCAGAGATTCTACCTTGACGGAACTGCAGCGGCAGTGGAAGAAGCTTCAAAGATACGGAAAACACAGGGAAGAAGTCCCTTCCCCGGCCTGCACTACTACCTGCAGGATGAACTGGGGAGCCCTGTGCGCGTCAGCGGATACGGAGAGAAGGAAAGCTCATCTGCTGGAAGGAACAATTACCTGACCTATGGCTATGACGAGTTTGGAAATGATCCGGGGGAGGAACTGGAGGAAGCAGGAATCCCCAATCCCTATGACAGGCAGGGGATGGAGCAGCCTTTGGGATATACAGGGTACCGGTATGATGAAGGAAGCGGGACTTACTTTGCACAGGCGAGGGAATACCAGTCAAAATCAGGACGGTTTATGGCTGAGGATGTACTTAAAGGGAAGGGGACTATTCCAGAAACACTAAATAGGTATAAGTATTGCTTTTGTAATCCGCTAACTATAATTGATAAAAATGGCATGGACGGCTACTATTTCTATGATCCGGAAATGTATACAGGATTAAACAGTGAAGGAAAAGAGTATACTTTAGATGTTGAAAAAATAAGAGATATGGATATTGCATATTTGGAAGAAGAATATCATACAACGATACATGCAATAGCAATGGATCCTACTACTAATCCAAACTATACTACATTTGAGGAAGCATGGAACGAAATGAATGATTCAGAAGAAATAGAAGTGGTGGTTATCTTAACACATTCAAATGATAATCATTTTGTAACTGATTCTAAAATAAATGATGATAATAAAAGAGTTACAACTGCAACAGTTGAGCGAGAAGGAATAGATCAACTTGAAGAAAAAGACATTAATACATTATATTTATTTGGATGTAACATGGGGTTAACGGATCGTACTGGGAAAGATAATAATTCATTAGCAAGTCAATTTTATGCAAATGGGCATATGGCAGGTATAAATGAAATTATCGCGTCAGACGGAAGCATTTGTCATGGATATGCAGGTGAATTGAGAACGCTCTATGTTATTCCAGGATCGTATCATGAAAAAAACGAAGAAATTGATGGGTTTAAAAGGTACACATATCAAAATGGAGCTTTACAAGTAGAAGAGATTGATATTCGTACTTACTGGACTAACTTATCCGACAAAGGATATAGTGATTCGGAAGAAATGTGTTCAGGAAAGGGAAAGAAAATGGAAAAAGGAAAGGAGAAAAAATGAAGAAGAAAATAATTGTATGTGTAGTAGTTGTCATAGTAATAGCTTCTACGATATTTATGGCTCAATATTATAAAAGGCAGAAGATATTGCGTGAGTTAGAAAGTTTAGAAAATGGATATAGGATTTTTACATTAGAAGGTTATAAGAAAAATTTTATCAATTTAGAGTTGAAGTATGTGGGACAAGCAAAAGTAAACATAGAGAAAAAAAGTGAATTCGAAGTGTATACGATGAAAGAAGGCCCCAGGTTTGATGGTGAAACATTGTATGCAATTGATGGATATCTTTTTTTCCCAGATAAAATGACATTTGAGATATACAAGGATATTTATTTTGATCTGTATGATATTGATTTTGATATAGATTATGAGGAGGGAAAAAAGTATGTAATGTCAATTGGAAGAGAATTGAAATGGTTACAGTTTAATCCGGATTGGATTAGCCAATTTGGAACTGTAGCTAACAGAGCTGGATTTGAATGGAATGAAGAAGTAGTTCCTTATACGGTTTATGTGTATGAATTTTCATATGACCATAAAAAGTATGGGAATTTAGGAGAAATGACAATGGAGTTTTGAAATTGATGCAGCGTTTTAAGATAAGAATACATTTAATTTGCAATGCTTATGGCGACGGAACCAGCGTGGAAATGAATACACCGCCCTGTGCCAGCTTTGTGCAGTAAAGGACTGGCTGGGGGAGACAAGAATAGAAAGGGATGAGACAGGAGCCCCCACAGAGATCACAGACCATAAGGGAAGGACGGTTTCCTATGAATGGGGAAGCATGGGGGAGAGAAGGAGCATCACCTACCCGGATGGAAGAAAAGCCCTCTATGAGTACGACGGGCTGCTGCGGCTTCAAAAGATGCAGATACAAAGGGATGCAGGAGAGGACGGCAGCCTTTTAGGAATCGGCTTATCCGGCAGAACTGCAGGCAGGTTAGAAGAGATCAACTATAAATATGATGAAATGGGAAGGCTTGCTGAAAGCCATGATTTTTTCAGGATATGGATATCCGGAAATAAATGGGGATAATTTCTATAGTGATAAGGAATTGATAAAAGAACTTTATAACTACGCATCTAATCTGGGGGAGGAGCGCGCAAAGTACTGCGTGGAATAGATATGAGAAAAAAAATATTGTTTATTATTATTGGAATAGGATTTCTAGTGTGTTTGCTGGTTTTAATATTGATAAGTGCTGGAAACAGAAAATCTGGAATTGAATATTTGGAGGGACAGTGGAAGACAACGGAATTAACAGCAATAGACAGAACAGAAATAATTTATTGGTCGGAAGAAGAATATCTGGGAAGAAGCATTTCCATAGAAAGTTCCGGCCGCATTGAAAGAAGTATAGATTATTGGCCATTTTATTTAAAAAGGGGAGTAGAGCAATATAAATATTGGACAAGTGAGCGGACAATAGTTAAAAATTGGGCTGGTAAGGCAGGCATAGGAAACATAACAGGTTGGTATGATAAATACGAAGATGAAGAGGTAGAGGTAGTTTCCTTTTACCGGTGCGAAGATGATTATAAGGCAGGATATGATCCATATGAAATCTATATTATATTTGAGGATGGGAGTGTACAGGTTGGTTGGCTAAATGGCTGGTATATGATGGAGCGGTATGCAAAAGCCAAAACAAATTTACAGCCGGAAGAACTTTATGGGACATGGAACGTGGAAAGGTTTGTTTCTTATGAGGATGACTGGATTGGAAATAGAAAGCAGTTAGAAATGTGTCATAGTGATATAGAATCTATGTCTGAATTCAATGACTGGGAAAATGCAGAAGGAATCGACTTCTATCCCAAGGATTACTATAACTATTCACTGATAATTAATCAGGAAAGGCTGTTTTTATTGTCGGATAATATGTTTGTAGAATTGCATGAAATACAGCAATATAAAGTACAGCAGGCAGACCGGAAAGCCTATGAGAAGGAAAGGGGAATTAATGACGAACTGGGGATAAGCAACGAAAAGATAGAGGTGATTGTGGCAAAAACTGAGGAGAAGGAAGAAACTACTGTATTGGATAACGAAATCATAGTGATAAACAAGACGAGGATAATAATGAAGATAGATAAGGGGTGGTTTTTGCTAACAAAGGACTTGTCATAATATTATGGAAATTTATGAAGGGAAGAATGATTTGCAGGATGAACTGGGAAAAACTGTGCGCGTCAGTGGATATGGAACGAAAGAAAGCACGCTGGCAGGAGGGAACAAACAATTACCTGACTTATGGTTAACCAAATATGAAAGGCAGGAATTTATTTACACTACAACGAGGAAGTACATATGAATATAACAAAAAATGTAACAAACATAATTGGACAAATGTTGGAAAAAGAAGGATTTACCTACCATAAAGATTATGGAACATGGGAGTTCAAAAGAAAAAAGAATGATTTTACACAAAATATTGTGGTTTTGAGGCATCGGTATTTTGCAGGCCAGATAAAAGTGCTTTTTTATACAGCGACATCAGGAATGAAGGAATTCAGGGATTTTGTACCGGAAGTAAATATCATGCAGGAGTTTTGGGAATATAACACGGAAAAAGAACTGCGTGAAGTTTTAGAACAGTTTCGGGAATGGATAGAAAAGTACGGATTAGAGTTCTTGGACAGCATTAGTACACTAACGACTGAGGCAAGGGAAAGGATGGAAGCAAATCAATATTTGTATGAGCATCATAAAGAAATATATGAGAGTTATTGTGATAAATGGGAGATAAAAAACAGGGAATCTATGGAAATTGTTCAGTTATTGAACAGTAAGATAAAGGAAATCTACGACAGGGATTTCGAAGAAGTGAAAAACTTATTAATTGAATATGCAGCAATATATGGACATGCATGCTGCATAGAAAATCAGGGAGAATGGATTTGGGATGAAGAAAAAAAGATGTGTGTGATTAAAAATGTTGGTGGAAGCAGGTCTTCTTTGAAACCATTTAAAATTATATTTAATTGTTATTCTAATCAATCGGATTTTCTGCTGGTTAAATTTAAAGAAGTACTAAGATTTAGAAATTTAGCCTTAAAAAAGAAGAGAAGAAATAAATAAAGCAAAAATTATGTAAATTACTTTTTCTGAAAAGCGAGATGCAGTCAGGAGCAAAAAATGAGATATAAAAAAATGATTCAGGAAATATTGGGAACAGAATTGGAGAAGCAGGGATTTACTTATATGCCTAATTCGTCATGGAGCTATGAACGTGTAAAAGATCAGGTATGGCAGAGTGTTTCTGTTGTGCGAGAGAGGTATTGCAAAGGATATATCAGAATGGTATTTATGACTAATGCATATGGGCAAAAGCCCAAGGGACTGGATGATTTTGTGCCAGGCCAGTTGCCAGAATACTGGCATTATGAGACGGAAGAGGAACTGAGAGAAATCATTGAGCAGTTCAGGGAATGGACACTTACTTATGGACTGGACATGCTGGAAAAAATGAGTGTACCAACAACAGAAGCCAGACCAAAACCGGAGACAAATCGATATTTGTATGAGCATCATAGGGAACTTTATGAAGAATACAAGGAAAAATTATGCAAGGGAAGCGATTCCTGGGAAGCAGTGGTGAAAGCGGTACAGGATAAAATTGAAGAAACCTGGGATGAGCCTTTTAGTGAAGTAGAGGAAATGTTGATTGGACTTGCTGCCTTGTATGCTTATGCACTTAACGAGGGAGAAGAGGGAGAGTGGAAATGGCATGATAAAGCAAATGTTTGTATTTTAGATAATTTACGTGGTACATTTGTTCAGATTTTTCCATTATTAGATATTATTACTGCGTGGAAAGGAAAAAATTTGAGTATCTTATCCAATAGGCAGGAAAATATATTAATTTACTATAATAAATATGTCAGAAAGGCTCTTTAAATGAAAGAAAGCAATTGGCGTTACCTTTTTGTAACAGGCATTTTTACATTACTGCTTGTTGGTACATACACATGCATAACAAAAAGTGAATTCTGGAAGATAGAAGATGTATATGGAAGCTGGAAGGTGACACGCTTGATTGGTGCATACAAGGGAACAAAAGGAGACTTATTGTATGGAGATCATATAGGAAGAACCTTTACCATTACAAATGAAAATATTATAGATAGCTCTGGACTGGAAAGCACAATAGAAGAAGCAGATGGGCAAATATGCTACAGTATGCAAATACTGAAACAGGATGAATGTGTTATTGACGTTTCAAAGCAGGAAAACTTGAAAGATTTTCAAATAGAAAGCGGTATTATTTTATGCGATGCAGGAATAAAGGAAAATAGCATTTCTCAATACATTTTTTATGCTGAAAACAGAGAGTTTAATGATATAGTATCCGGAATGGCAGGGGATTATCATATGGCACCAGAATTTGAGGTGTTTTCCTATAGCCAGAAGGATAAAGATAAATTAATTGTCAGTCTGCCCATAGGGTTTTACCTTTTAGAAGGATTCAGGAAACAGGAAAAAGTGGAAAATCCATATGGCTTTTGGATGATTGGAAATCTGATATCAAGGGGAAACAGTGGGAAAGGCGGAATTGATTTTTATAATTATTATGGACAATGTTTTGAACTGTCAGAAAGGTATGCCGAGTGCTGTGGAAAAACAGGAACAGAAGTAATCTGGGAAAAAGATTTGGTATTTAGAGAGGATTTTGAAAAGAAAAATAATATTCAGGAAGGGCTGGGCTTAGAGAATGATAAGCTGGAAATTTGGCATGGAACCGGAAACGATGGTTTTGCAATTCAATTAATACCTGTGAATGATGATGAAATAATTATCTCATGGGAAGAACAATGGTTTTCAGCCACAAAAGTTCCCCCGTATGAAGAAGCATTGGAGGATATTGAACCAGTATTACATGGAGACTGGAAAATAGTACAACTGCTGGGGATAGGACATGTAGATGAAGATAAGGAACTTTGGGGCAGAGAAGATTATTTAGCATGGTGGTATACACGAACCGTAACACTTGATCATAAATTGTATGTCAAAGATGCTGTTACAGACTGGGAAAGTGCAGCCTACACTGCTTCAGAATTTTATAAGAAATTTGAAGTGCCGGAAAATATGACTTACTTGTTCAAAGATGATGATATATTACATATAGGAATTCAAAAAGTGTACGGAATAGAAGAGGTTTATGTTTTGATTAATAAAGATACATTGATAAGAGGTCGAAATGGATTATGGTATAAGCTGGAAAGGTTTTAGGCATATTTTTCTTACAAAGGAGTGCGGGTAAGGTTTGGATAAAAAGCAAAAATTCTGGCTATTTGGTTTTTTAAGTATTGGATTGATAGTGGGAATTGGGAAGTATATGGAAAGGGCGGCCTGTGCCAAGATGATACGTGATTTTGCAGCCGATTATACATATTGTGACAGAAGCCTGTCGGTCAATGATTTTAAACAATTTGATTATGATAGCACCTATGAAGAAATGATTGAATACTTAGGAATGCCAAATGGATTGTTAAGCATAAGCATGTCATTGCCATATTATGAATTGAAAGATGGGAGATTTGTCGTATGCAGTTTCACAGAAAAAACATTTATATACATAGCAAATAGTGAAAATATAGAGTACTTTCTACTCCCTCCCAGACTAAAACAAAAAAGTGAAGCAATAAAAGAAAGGGAAGTGGAAAATGCAAGACAGTCGGAAATGAATGTTGTGTTGTGGATGCTTGGAATAAAAGATTGGAAAAGGACATTAGATGAACAGGAAGACATGCCATTGGGGGAATACTCCGCAGAGAAATTAAAGCAGTACACAGACAGAGATATTACAGTAGATATATCGTATTGCTTTGGTTCTTATCATGAAAGTGTGCTTCTTCCCTTATTTCAGATTGTATGGATTTATGAAGAACAGAAACCAATCTGCTTTGGTTATATATTATGGGATACAAATATGGATTGTAGAATGTGGTACATAGAGGATGATGCAGAATATATGGAAGATGGCGTAGATCGAGTTGATAAAGTGGAAAAACATGAGCTAAAGTGTCGGAAAGATTTTTTAAATATTAGTATAGAGGATACGGATTTGACTTTTATTGACTTATCGGCTGACAAGTTTGTAAATTCATTTACTGAATTTTTAGTAAAGCAGGAAGTAATTAGAGACAGAGAAAATGTACGTGTTGAGTTTTGGGGTGAGGATGGAAATGGAAAATATGTGTGTGTATTTCTTACAAGTTTGTGGAAGAAAGGCTGGGGGATTAATGCAGATAGCAGAGGAACAAAATATTATTTTGCAACATTGAACACTTTAAATGATGACGTTGTTTCAATTAATATTTCACTTTTAGAAAGAAAACCAGATTGAAATTAAGTTAAAACTTTTTTAAAGGCGAAATGTAGGAAGATTACAGAACAATGATAAGGCATCATAGAAGAATATTCTGATAAGTGCTGCCTGCATTATATTGTGAGCTGAAATAATGATGCTTTAACGTAATTTATTTTGTATTGAATGTAGTGAACATCCGGAATATTATGAATGTTCTACAATATAAAGACTATTTGAAAGGAACAGAGTCATGAGTAGAAAAAAAGTTAGCAGGTATATTCTATTGTTTTTATTATGTGGTTTGGTCTGTGTTTTATGTAGTAAATATTTTTTTGAAGAGCAGATAAAAGAAATTATCAGAGAAAGGATTTCAAATCAAGTATATAAGAATAAGTCAATATTGGAGGAATTAGTAGCAGAAATCAGTGAAAGAAATGATTTGCAAAATATCCATATAAGTGAAAGGGGACAGAACACAATTGCATATAAAGATTTGGATGATCCATTGTTTACAAAAGTGTTCAATAAATTTCATTTGATTATGATTAGCAATGAATTAGATCAACTGGAAAATCCATATGTAGCATTTTATATATATCCAAATGCAAGTTTGCTGTGGGATGGATATAGCTATGGCTTTTATTATAGTTGCTGCAATGAACCGATTGATATTTATAATGGAAAGAAATGTGATTTGGAATTTGAAGATGAAATGGGTTTTTATGCCAGATATCATTATAAAACAAATCAAATAATGGAAAACTGGTGGTATTATGAGCGCACAATCACTGTTATCGAAAGTATGAAAAGAAAGTTTTGAATGAGACACAACATGTGCCTGTTTTCATGCTTATGCTGGTGGTAGTTTTGGGAGATGATTACATAGATGTGAAATTTGAATATTTAGGTAAAGAAGCATTCAAACGACAGGAGTCAAACAATGTAGAGATAAACGCGCCAATAGACGGAAATGATTTTTGGGCATATATAGCAGATAATGAAGAAGAATACTGTTCTTATTATGGGCAGAATGGAATGAGCGATGACATTTATGAACAGGTGGATTTTGATAATTATATAATGGTTATGAGCGTGAACAGGCCCATTACATCAATTAGAATTATGAAAAACTATCCGGTAGGGTGGGGGTAGCGCCTTATTCTTATCCGCAGTTTGTCTTTGGACGGGAGGAAGAAAGGGATATGGTTTACTATTATAAGGTCTATCGCATTGATACAACATACCGGAAACGGGGGCAGGAAATTACAAGCAGATTAAAGCTGTGGCCAGAATCGTATTTTGAACAGAAAGAAGATAAATACCCAAAACCAGAGCCAATGATTGAATCATGGGGGCCATTTAAAAGATGGAAGTGGGTATTTGATGTATTAAATCATATTTAGAGGGAAAAAGGAGAATAAAATGAGACGATTAGCAGCAGCGGGAATAGATTATATGCTCAGTTATATGATGAGTGTAGTAGTTTACTGCATAATGATTTCCACATGGAAAATGTTCAGAATTATAATGGGCAGGGAGTTTGATAAACATTCTTTTATATTAGTTGTGCTGCTGTTCTTTTTATCCTACATATTTACTAATGTTGTTTATTCTATATTTTTTGACAGAGTATTTCATGGCAATACGCCTGGAAAAAGAATAGCCGGATATCAAATGTATGAGACAGGGAATAAAGACAGAAAGTGGGTACTAAGACATGCAATAGCAAGAACAGTTGCATCAATTTTATATGTAATAACAGCGGTATACTATATATTCACTTATAAAATGCCTTATGATAAAATTTGTGGAATTAATTCAAAATAATACGACTTATGAAGAAATGGTCGAAAGTATATACATTATTAGATGCCGACTGATCAGATTTTTGAACAATTAGAGGAACTGCAAATTGAAGGTAGAAAGAGTAATGAATTTAAAGCGTATAGGTAGATTAATATGTGTAATATTTTGCATTGTGATAATTATAGTATTTGTTGGGGAAAAGTACGATATTTCGAATACTTATACAGTTATAGAAAATGAGAATTATAATTATAAAGTTATTATAAGACAATATAATGGGAAAATAATACTGTCGGAAGAATACTATCACCTGTGGCCAATAGTTCAAGAAGTTGGAAAAGATATTCTTACTTTAACATTAGGGAATGGTGATTGTTGGTTAACGAGATTCATTAATGTAAAGGATGGAAACGTGTCAGAACAGTTTGAAAATATACTAACATATAGTTCTGACAAAGTTGTATACCCCAAGTATGAAGATGGTGTTATGAAGATAATTGTGCAGGATATATTTGATAAAGAAAGATGCTATTATGAAGTGCTTAGAGATTATGCACCCGATGCAGTAGGAAAATATATGGTGATTGATGCAACATTTTTAGATGAGACTACATTGCATTTGCAATATTATAGTGGTGAAGATTGGGAAGAAGTGAGTGAAGTTATTCATTTATAAGTATGGATGTACATTTTAGATTTGTAGAATAAATGGGAGCTGAAATGAATTTGAAAAAACATATAAAAATTATTATTATAATAATTACTATAATTGTAGTTTGCTTTCTGCTTGCAGCAGTTGCTGCGGGAGGCTTCAAATTAGGATATTCTTTGGGGCATATACGAATGGAAGAGAGCATGAAGGCCCATTTTTGTATGGATGATATTGGAAGAGTTTTGAAATTGGTTCAGATGCTATTATGTTATATTATTACAATGAAAGGAAGGAAATTGACGGATATTTGGCAGGATTAAATGATAAAACAAAAAATAAATGTTATATTTCAGAACATTTTGTGTTTTATTATGGAGGAGAAGAAAGCGATATTATTAATGTAATTAAAGATTTTTGTGAATTTTATTAAAGCGTGAAATTGAAATAATGAGGAAGCTAACGACTGAGTCCTTAGAAAGGATAGAAGCAAATCAATATATGGCAGAATGTTTCCGTTGTGCATGAACGGTATTGCAAGGAGAATGGGGATGGATGAAAAAATGAACTTATGCAGTATACAGCATATTCTTGGTACAGATATGAGTATTTTCTCACTAATTGATGTTATTAGTGCATGGAGAAGTAAAAATACATATGGTTTGTCATATGAGCAGAAGTTAATATTAATTGATTATAATAATATGCACTAAATATTGAATTTGCAGGGTGATTTTGTAGGTGAGTAATGAAAGATAGTGTTTATAGATATATAACAAATTATTCTATAGAGGATTGCATGGGAATTTTAGTACGGAAAAATATATATGATGTGTTTGAATACTCATATGAAAAGAAAGCTGATGATATTTTAGAAATAGTGATTAAGGAATGTAATACGCACTTATGTAATAATCCAAGGACTTGCTATGAAATTACATTTGAAAAGAGGGAGAGAACTATTATCAATGTAAGGTTTGTTAGTGAATGGTATGTACTGAAAGTATCAATAATACCAAAAAGATGGATGGATGAATTTATGAAACAAAAATTGGAGGCAGACAGTATATGACAATATATATAGCTGCTATTGTAGCGGTTTTAATCATTTGTATTATTTTGGTTTATCGCATAAGCAAAAATAAAATAAATTTAAAATTGAAAGCAGATTTTGGAAAGAAAGTTGATGGAAATGTAATATCATGGAAAGCTATTCCTGGAAGACCTACACATTATGTTGTAAAGGTTGAATACGAGATAAATGAAAAGAAAGGCAATAAAACATTTGTAACAAGTGGGAAATTTGCAAAAAAGTATGAACGTGATAAAAATATTCAAATTGTTGTTATACCAAATTCAAGTAAAGTGTTTCTGGAGGAAGAAAACTGGAAAGTAATAAATATTTGGAACTTTGTTTTCTTGTTATTTGCGGTATTGTTTTTATTGCAATTGTTGCTGGTGGGTTCAATTGCTACTTATAATACACACTGAATAATGAAGGAATTAGGAATATGATGAAAAAACGTATTAATGCAGTATGGATAATATTTCTAATAATAATTGGAATAGTGTATTTTTTTAGAAACCTGTCGTTTACTAACTTTAATACATATCCCGGAAGAACCAGTAATGAATTTTTGGAAAAAACATACGGTAAAAAATTTACGTTAACTGGCACAGATTTTTACAAGGATAATGGATACTACATTTGGAAAATGCAGTATAAAGATGAAAATGATATGGTATTTAATGAGTATTTTTTTCATCCGGTGGAAGGAAGTGAGGGTTTCTTTTATATTTTTTTCGACAGGAATTGTGCGGAGTATGGATTTCGGGATTATTATTGGCAGGCTAAAGTGCAAGATAAGTTTAGTAATAGATTTGCTTTGGAGAATTTAAAAACAGAGATTGGATATGCAATGCCAATGTACCAATTTAATCTTTCGAATGAAGATGACATAAAAGAAGTAGCTGATATCATCGCGGTCACCTTGGCCTACACTTTAAAAAATATAGTACAATTACCAGATCATGCAATAGGGGCATACGATATTAAATATATGGGAAAAAGGATTTGCCTGATTCGCATTGATAGTGAAATGAAGGAATTGGCAGGTAAAGATTATGAGGAAGTTTTTCAATATATATATGATGAAATTTTCAATAGTTTAATGGTGATGTGAACAGTGGAACAAGTCAGTAAAGGAGCGAAGTGGTAAATTTATAATGCACGCAGGATGGAGAATGGTTGTGACAAAGATTAGAAACAGGAAATGGATAATTGTTTTTTTCTTATTATTACTGGTCATCTGTTACGGGGTGATATACGAAAGACGAAGCAGCAGCTTTACCGTTAGTCAAAAGGTGTATACAAATCATAATGGATACAATAACATCACCATTTATTTTCCCCAATTATCGGGAATGCGGGATAAGGAAAAGGAATTCAGGATTAACGCGTTAATAGAAGAAGATATTAAAAAGATTTTAAATCAAAGTCCGTTATACGCTGAAAGCAATTTATTTCTGTATTTGAATTATGAAGTTGAGCTTTTAAGCAAAGATATAATCAGTATATCTTATAAAGGCAGCGAGGGAGCCGCAATAAATAATAATTTTAGAATACCTTATTTTTTTATGGCAACCACGATTAATTTTGAGAAGGAAGCAATTTTATCCTTAAATGATTTTATTACTGATTTTGATGAGCTGAGCAGACTGCTTTTAGAGGACAAATTTGAAAATATTTCCATTTGGGACAGTGCAAAGGAGACGCAGAAAATAAGCTGGAATTATGAGGGGGAAAAGGAAGCTCTGTTACTGGAACAGCTTATAAAAGCAAAAGATTTTGACTTTGAGCACCATTACATAGAATGGTATACGGATGGGAAAAATCTGGTTATTGTTAATATGGATCCCTATAGTAATTACAACGAATATGCAATTGATTTTAAAGAGATAAAAAATATTGTTATGAAAGGATAAGCGATATGAACAAAAAAACAGCACTTGACATAGCGATTCTCATATCCTGCTTTACAGGCATGATACTTTCCTATGTCTACCTTGAAAATGAAACAGAAAGAAAATTAAGTCTGCTGATTTTCGGCATAACCGGCATCTGCTTTATAGTTTTGGCGGTTATGGACAAAAGCAGGGCACAGGGGAAATATCAATATTCCGGCAGCCGGAAGGGAATTTCCGAGATTTTACTTTTAGGAGAGGAAGGCAACGTGACCGCGGTATGGGATATTTACGGAAAGACCTCTATTGTCTTTGGAAGAGATGAAAGAGAGAATCAGGTGGATATAAACCTGAAAAATACGGATTATGCAGGAACCATAGACGGGGAACATGCAGTTATGAATTACTGCGACGGAAGCTGGTACATAGAAGATCTGGACAGCGAAAATGGAACAAGGCTGCAGCGTGGCGGAGAAGGTAAAAAATACAGGGTATCCTCGAGAGAACCATGTAAGGTAGAAAAAAACGATATTGTTTATCTGGGACTTGCTCCCATAAAGATATGTTAAGTATGTGAGAAACTAAAAAAGTACAAAAGAGAGGTTAGAGTATGAGTAATTTAATCAGATGTCAAAATGGTCATATGTTTTCCAGCAGGAGATACGGAACCATATGTCCTTACTGCAACATTGAAACTGCCACCAGAGAAAAGAAGGAAACCGGGGAGAGCGAAATTTCGGCGGAGGAGGCATTATTTCTCAATGAAGAGCATCCGGTATGCGGGTGGCTTGTCTGTATTGCAGGTCCAAGAAGAGGCAGGGATTACAAGATTATTGCCGGGAAGAATTTTCTGGGACGTGCAGACGATATGGATATCCAGATCCTTGGGGACAACAAGATTTCCCGGAGAAATCACTGCGTTATTGTGTATGATGAAAAGCAAAACCAGACCATGATTCTGCCCGGAGACAGCAACGGGCTGGTTTATCTGGATGAAAAGGCGGTGTTTATTCCTTCGCCATTGAAGGAATTTGACGTGATTGAGTTAGGAGAGAGCAAGTTTGTGTTTGTTCCTTTCTGCGGGGAGCATTTTAGCTGGACAAAGTAGGAAATCAGAAAGGGCAGAGGTGGCAATAACTATGGAAAAATGGATGATCTTGTTTCTTTATCTGTTTATCCTGCTGCTGGCAGTGATTCGCTTTACTGATAAGGAAAAGGGAAAAGTGATGCGCCGGTTCAGGGTGGGGAAGGCTATGACCATAGGCACCAGGCAGGTGCAGGAGGATAATTATGGAATCTGTCAGAGCAGTGAAGGCTTTCTGGCAGTACTGGCGGATGGAATGGGAAAAAATTATGGCGGAAAGGTATCCTCTAAAATTGCAGTGGAGACCATGAAGGATATGTTTGCAGGATATCAGGCGGTAGAAAATCCGGCATATTTTTTCCAGAGATCATTTTCCCGAATAAACAACGATATTTTAAACCAATTGGAGGAAGGAAGGGGCGGCGCCAGTCTGGGAGCTGTTCTCATTAAAGATAACTTTCTTTATTATGCTGTAGCGGGAAATGTAAAGCTTGCGGTGTACCGGAAGGACGACCTGATTCCTCTTTCCACCGGACACACGATTGATATGCTGGTGGAAGACCGATTTCAAAAAGGGAGTATCACAAGGGAGGACGCCCTGCAGCTTTTGGAAAATAAACGTATTTACAATTATCTGGGGCAGGATGGTTTTCAGGAAATTGAGTTTTTTGACACGCCGGTAAGATTAAAGGAGAAGGATTTGGTGGTTCTGATGAGCGACGGACTTTATGAAGGAACGGAATGGAGAACCATTGAAGAATTATTAGCAGGAAAGAAGAAATGCCAGCAGAAGGCTTTGGAGATCATAGAAGTGATCAACACAGACAGCCGGAAGGAAAAGGATAATGCAAGCATTGTTCTTGTGGAAGTATGTACATAAAGGAAAATTATTATGAGAAAATACAACAGCAGCATAAAAACTGCTTTTATTTCGGAAGCAGGAAGTAAACTGGAAAATAATGATTATTTTGGATTTGTGGAACTGGATAAGTATGCCTGTTATGTGATTGCTGACGGAATCACGCAGATGAGAAATTCTGACAGTGCAAGGGTGGCAATTGAAGCGGTCATTAATGCCTTTCACAGTGATCCGGGTATCAGTAAAGGGAAGGTCAAAGCCTATTTAAAAAGTGCAAATCAGGCGCTTTTAAGAGGAAAAAGCTATGAAAAGCTGAAAGCCTCCGTCACGGTTGTGGTGACGGATTATCATAAATGCCGCTACGGGTATGCGGGAAATACACGTTTCAGACTGTACAGGGATGGACGGGCGGTCATCTCTTCCTTTGACATGTCCTTAAGTCAGGATCTTGTGAAAGAGGAAAGGCTTTTGCGGGACAAGCTGGCGGAGCACGAAGAGCGGAATAATCTATATTCTTATTTTGGACGGGAACGTTTCAATCCTTTTATTTCAAAGAAAATCAAACTCAAAGACAGCGATATTATTACCCTTTACACAAGGGGGATATGGGAAAATGTGGATGAGGGGGAACTTGCGGATGTATTTGCGGAAGCAGGGGATGAACCTATGGAAGAATGCGATAAGGTGGAAGACCTGCTTTTGTCCAGACAGCCCAAAGACCTTGAAAATTATACCTTTGCCGCTATTTATATCGATAAGATTTTTACAGATCCCAACCGGAAAAAGAAGATGAAAAAGATCATACTGATTTCAGTGATAGTTGTGGCAGTGATTCTGGTTATATCGCTGGTCATCTTTTTATGGCGGAGAGATCGGGCGCGAAAAAGGGAAAGTATGGAGCAGCTTTTTTCCAATGTGGAAATTTATATGGAAGACAACAATTTTATACGGGCTCAGGAAGAATGTAAAAAGGCTCTGGAACTGGCGGAAAAACTCAGGGATTCGGAGAAAAAGGAATTATATAATTCCTATCTGATCTGCCTTGAGGCAGTAATCAGCGCAGATGACCGGTATGAAGAGGGGGATTATACACAGGCTATGGATGCCTACCTGACCGCAATGGCCAGAGTAAGATATGCAGACAATGCGGGCCTTCCCTACATAGAAAAGAAACTGGAGCAGATCAGGGAATATGAACAGGTATTTGACAGCATTGCATTAGGAGACAGCCTTTTGGAGCTGGAAAGCTATGAGCTGGCGGAAGAAAAATACCTGGAGGCAAAGAAAGCGGCGGCAGCTATTTACTTTGCAGAGGGGAAGCAGCAGGCTTTGGATGCATTGGATGCGCTTTATGAAAAATGGAGCGCGGCCAAAGAGGAAGAGGAGGAGCAAAATGCCAAACAGGCAGCCGCCCAGGTTTCCGCAGCGGATATCGTAAGACAGGGAGACGACGCTTATTCTGATGGAGATTACGAGGGCGCAATGGTCTTTTATCTGATTGCCCTTGAAAAGTATAGGGAGCTGGAGGATGAAGCCCAGAGCACAGCCTTAAATAACAAGATTACTGCCTTAAACGAAAAGCAGGCGGAAGTGGAAGCAAGACTTGATGAGGCAAAAGTGCTGGAGGAACAGGCCCGCCTTTATGCAGAGGATAAGGATTATGAGCAGGCCAAAATCCAGTATCAATATGCCCGGGCAATTTACACGGAGCTTGGAAAAGACAATAAGGCAAATGAGATTCAGGGAGCAATTGATATTCTGGATACGAAAACATCGCAGCAGGAAAAAGAAGAGGCAGCCGCTGCCAGAGAAGAGGAAAAGGCAGCAGGCAGTCAAAATACGGTGAGTGGGAATTAGGTTATGTTTGAAGATAAAAAAACAGAAAGGGTTAAATAAGGGAAAAGAATGAACAAAGAAAAATACATTAAGGAAATTATCGGAGAAGCAGTAAAAGAATATGGTTTTGAAAAGTTTACACACTTTATAGAGACTGATTGGGAGAGCTATGAATTTGAGCGTGTAGAGGGGGAATTAAAACAAAATATATTAATAACAATAATGGATAGTGATTTAAGGCTGGAGTTTAGAACAAATGCATATGGACAGTTTGCTGTATATGCAACAGATTTGTTCCCATCTAATTTAGCCAGTGACAGGCCAGGCTTTTTGATGTTTAAAAATGAGGAAGAATTTAAGAAGATTATATATCTTTCACGTGACATTATTTTGCAAAAGGGTTTTAACATATTGGAGGAAATCAGTAAGCCAACAACAGAAGCACGTCCCAGAAAAGAAACATACTGGAAAGTATATACAGAAAATAAAAAACTTGAAGAGAAATACAGGAAAATGTATGGATTGGAAGACACGGAGTTTACCAGAAAAATGATGCAAAAGATCAGCGATATTATATTGAGCACAAAAGATAAGGAGTTTGCGGAAGTTGAGGATATGCTGGTGGGTTTGGCAGCAGTATACGGGAATCAGATAATAAGAAAATGTGGCGGTCAATGGAGGTGGAGAGACAACACTAAGTCATGTGTTATAGATAATATTTTTAATAGAGACCGCGTCAATCCACTGAGTCAAATTATTTTTTATTGGGATGGAAAGAAAGAAAACATAAATTATTTACTAAATTCGTTTAGGGAACATCCTTATGATACAGTTATCTAAGGCTAATGCACACAATGTTTTTATTAAAGAAGAGGGAAAGACTGAAAGAAAGGACCTTTAACTTCGAGTGCTGCTAAAGCGGCGGATGGGAATAAAGATGAACAAAGAAAAATATATTAAAGAAATTATTGGAGAAGCAGTAAGAGAATATGGTTTTGAAAAGTTTACACACTTTATAGAGACTGGTTGGGAGAGTTATGAATTTGAGCGTGTAGACGGGGAATTAAAACAAAATATATTAATAACAATAATGGGTAGTGATTTGAGGCTGGAGTTTAGAACAAATGCATATGGACAGTTTGCTGTAGATGCAACAGATTTGTTCCCATCTAATTTAGCCAGTGACAGGCCAAGCTTTTTGATGTTTAAAAACGAGGAAGAATTTAAGAAGATTATATATCTTTCACGTGACATTATTTTGCAAAATGGCTTTACCATATTGGAGAAACTCAGTAAGCCGACAACAGAGGTACGTCCCAGAAAAGAAACATACTGGAAAGTATATACAGAAAATAAAGAACTTGAAGAGAAATACAGGAAAATGTATGAACTGGAAGACACGGAGTTTACCAGAAAGATGATGCAAAAGATCAGTGACATTATATTGAGCACAAAGGATAAGGAGTTTGCGGAAGTTGAGGATATGCTGGTGGGTTTGGCAGCAGTATACGGGAATCAGATAATAAGAAAATGTGGCGGTCAGTGGAAAAAATACAAAGATTCTGAAGTGTGTCTTATAGGCAGTGTATTTGGGCGAAGTAGTGAGAATCCATTATCTAATATTATTCATTATTGGGATAGGAAAGAGGAGAATATTAGTTTTTTATTAGGTCCGTTTAAGAAACATCCTTATGACACAGTTATATAGGATTAACAGAAGCCTTGTTTTATAGGAAAAATTACAGAAAGATGAAATAAATTGTGAGTGGGAATCAGGTTATGTTTGAAGAGAAAAAATTTGATTATGAGAATTATATACAAAAGCGGCTCAGGGAAATTGACGATCTGGATGAGAGAAAGTATGCAAAAGAGCTGTTGTTAGAAGGACTTGGAAATATTTTTAAATGGACGGAGGCAAAGTATGCAGCCTTAGAGCAGCGCATTCAAAAAGAACTGGACATTCCGGGAGAGCGTTTTTGCACATTTACGACCATTGTAGAAAGAAAGGATTATGATCCTATTAATCCCTTCTGGTTTCCTGTCTTTGTGGAGGACATCAAGGGCAGCAGCGCTTTTCAAACGATTTATTTGATGGCGGATGAAGATGGCGTTCAGGAATTCTTAAAGCTGGAGAACGTGGATGGGATTGAGGAAGCTACCGGAAAACAGGTTCGATTCCGGATACAAAAAGCAGAAAGATATAAGGAAGCGGTAAAAAGGCTTTACCAGCTTTTTGCAGGGAATCATATTCCCTGGCAGAGCATACATATGGGGCATCTGGAACGGTTTTTTGACCTGATTCCCCAGGAAGACGTTTCTCCAGACACAAAAATTCGTATAGAGTGGGGCTCATGGGAGACGCAGGTAAAGGAAGAGATGCTGCCTCTTTGGAATATACAGCAGTTGAAGGCTGAGACGCAGGAATTTAGAACACCCTGTATTGATCAGGTTTTTTATGAGCATGTGCTTTACCTCCCGGAAGAAAGGGCTGCGGAAGATGGTTACCTGATTGCTGCGGAAGAAGATATTTTATCCATCCGGTATGAAGAAAACAGAGTTTTAATAAAAACAGCGCAGGAGTCTTTACAAAACGCTGCCTGCTACAGGCTTCATCAGGGAGAGCCGGCTGCTTCTTATGGGTACAAGTATCCTGTTTTGACAAATTTAAGGAAGAATAATCTGTCAGCCAGGTACCTGCACCAGACAGGGAATTTTCTGCAGACGCCCCTGGAACTTCATAAGAAAATCATGGAGCTGGCAGGAAATTTTGAAATAGAGCTTCTTGGATATGAAATTTCCGGCAGGGACGAAAAGATTATCATGGCAGGAAAAATAGTAAGCGGAGATATGAATGGGTTTATACGGACGCAGGTATTTCCTGATGATAAAAGAAATATCCTGCTTCTTAGAATACACAGAAATGAATCGCAGGAAAACTACCTGTTCGAGTCGCAGGTCAGATATATTCTGTCCCAATTGCAGATGGAATTTATGGAGTACAGGTGTATGGGGGTGTTGGAATAAATTAAGGGGTTGAGGGAGGCGCTTCTAATGGAAAAGAAACGTTTTATAGCTATTACATTTTTGTTTTTCTTTTTGACTTCCTTGGAAATGGGTATTTTTATTGAGGTGTTATGGCATGGATGGGGCGGCTATGGAAATATATCAAAGGAATATACTGAAACAGGTATTGGAATTACTTTTTTAATATTTTCTATTCCGGTAAGTGTAATTGTAATATTACTTATTCGCATTACGCTGTACATAAAAAAGAGTAGTAATATAAAAGTTTTTTTGTTCGATTGTATTGGTGCTTTAGCTGGCATAGGTATCAATATTGGGCTCTTCTTCAAAGCGCCTTTTATTGTAAATATTAATCCAATTTTTCAGTTGGGCAGACAGATGGCAGTTTTCCTGATTAATTTTTTTAACTGGATGAAATACCCAATGTATTGAAGTTGATAAGAATATATTTTCATCCAGCAACAGAAATTATTCTTGAGGAAGGGGGAGGAAATGTTTTTTATACACGATAGGAAAGCCAGAGTTTTCTTCTATTTACTAACAGGGAGTTGCACTGGGGTATTATTTATAATTGGATTGTGCCTTGGAAGACAGTGGAAGGAAAGGGAATATAAAGAAAAAAATATTGTTTTAGATGAGATGGGAGAAGAGACTGCCGCAGATATAAGGGAGCAGGAAGAACTGAATGAAATGCTTATAACAATACAAAAGAGGTATGCTTTTGAACAGTGGTATTATCAGGGGGAAGATAAATGTGACGAACTTAAATATAATTTATCTGACTTTGAGGAACAGAATGGAATATTATTCAGGCTTGAAGATTTAGAGGAAGTTAATTTTTATCAGGATGAAAAAGGTGCGATTTATTTCCTTCCGGTCAGTATGGTTAATAAAATTGTTGAGGCAGATAATGAGAAAATTCCTGTCTTTGAGTTTCACTATAAAGGCGTAGAGAAGTATGGGCTTTTTTGGTGTAAATACTTTAAAACGGAATGGAAAAGATGGATTTACCCTGAACCGGAAAATGAATATACGTATTTTTACTGGGTACAAGATATAAATGAAAAATTAAATGAACTGCATGTGATAGGAAGTGCTAAGGTACAAGTGCCTGTAAAAATTCAGGATGAGGCATTTAGGAGCGAATTGTATGAAAACGAATATACGGATGCAGTAGTTGATATTGTACACAGTTATCTTTATAGACGCGAAAAATACGGTGAATACAAGCTTTATATTGGCCATTATGGAGTGAATTGTGATAGGAACAGTTTGCTGAACAGTGAATATAACATGGGAATGACGGTAGCTATCATACCGGAAGATGGAGAAGTTAAAAATGGTATGTGGTGGATATTCAGGGCAAAGGACATTTTAGATGAAAATGAAAATGTTGTAGTAGAAACAGATGGTGGTGCAGGCCATTCGTCGCCAATTCCTTATGATTATTATAATGAAGCGTATGCGCCAAGGATAGAAATGATAGTGAGGATGAACCGTTTGGTAATCCCTCTCACAATAACCGAATCAGACGAAGTAAAAGAGTTGGGCAGCTTTAAGGATGAAGATGATTTAAATACAATTCATTATTATTTAAAGAAATAATCGAAGAACAATTAATTGGAGAAAAATTATGAATTATGCATGGGAAGTAGTCTTACAGGCGGAAAAAGAAAATCAAAGCAGGGATATGCTGCAGTTCGTGGAAGCGTCTGAGCCAAGCCCCTATATTGAAGTGTCTATGACAGATTTAAATATGGACACTTTGGAGGAAAGCAGGGTGGAGATCAATCCGCTTTACCGGTTTGAGGATGTGTTTGGAAGGCTGTTTGATAAGAATGTGGAAGAAATGAAAAAGACAAGAGAAATTTTCTTTGACGTCTGTATGCATTATATTGTGCAGTTGGATTTAAGAGAAGGCATTTCTAAGGAAGATTTTTACTGCGAGCTGATAGCAGATGATTTAAAACAGGGAAAATATGGCGCATTGGCCCAAAGAAGATTTGACCTTTTTGAAAAGGCGGAGCAGAAATTGATTCTACGCTCTTATTTACAGCTTCTTAAGACGGGAAATTATCTGGAAGAATTCAGGAAAGTGGTAACAAGACTGTATCCTGAGACTATTATTTATGAGAACAATGAAGCTGTACAGGAGCTTTTGGTATATCTGGGAATAAAAGAAACAGAAAAAGTTCGGGAAAAGTCAGCTTTTTTTGTGGAAATGTTTCTGCCGATTCAGGAAACGGTATATTTTTTCTATGAGCATCATTTTGGGATTATTGATGTGGATGAAACAATGGTGATGGATGAGATGGTGATTTTTTAAATAAACAAGGGGGACGTAATGAGCGGATATATTTTAAACAGAGAAGGAATTGAAAAACAGGAAAATAAGAAACTGTATCGGAGAAAAAGTCTGGAACTGATGACAACCCATCAGCTTCGGGAAATCTGCCGGCAGGAAAAGATTATTCAGGGAATGATTGATCCTATGGATAAAGAAGAGCTGATTCATGTTATCATGCGCTTTCGGGGAACGAGGGAAGAGCTGCTGATTCGCAATGAGAATAAGGAAGGCAGGGAGCGCCTTGAACAGCTTTTTATGCAGGGGAAAGTCAGGGCGGAGCAGGATAAATCTCTTCATATCCCGTCTAAAATTATTGTTTATAAAGGGCTTTCTATGGATGAAAATGACAGAATACATATTCCCTTTTGCAGTGAGCTTCAAGATACCAATGCCCTTCTTTTGAGCGGCGGTAAAAAGATATGTGGAATTTTTTCCTTGAAAAAAGGTAATGAAGGAGAAGACTGCCTTTATGTAGTAAAGGACAAAAACATGGATTGTGAGGAGGCTGACCTAAAAGATTATGATCTGTACTGTTTCAGGCAGGGAGATTCGGACAGGCTGTTTTCCATTTATTATGGTATGACGGGGGATTTATTGCAGACGCTTACCGGGTACCGCATACCGCTTATGGATGTTGAGGTGCGGGAGCCCATTGAATTGAGAATGCCGCTGGTGATTGATTTTGGTTCTACCAATACCACTGCAGGCGTTTATCTGGATTCTTTGTATTTTGAGGAGGCCAAAGGAGCGCCGTTTACGGACAGGCTGGAAAAGAATGCAATTCAGTATACCGCCTTTGAGGATGGAAGGAAATTAATGCCCTCTGCGGTGGGAGTGATTGCAGTTAAGCAGGGCAGGCCGGAGTTTGCCTTTGGACAGACAGCGGTAGATTTGTCAAATTCCAGTTATGTGGACGAGGGATTCAGCATTTTTTACGATATGAAACGTTGGATCAGCGATTATGAAAAGGAAGAGGAGATCACGGACAGGGAAGGAAGGAGGACTTTTCTTTCAAGAAAAGAGATCATCAAAGCTTTCTTTGCCCATATTATAAGCATGGCGGAGAATCGGTTTAAATGCCATGTGAGTCAAATCCATGTGTCCTGTCCGGTTAAGCAGAAATTCCTTTTCCGAAAGCTTTTTCAGGAGATTCTGCCTGAGTATATTCAGCCCGGGGAGGAAATGCTGGATGAAGGAGTTGCGGTTCTTTATAACACGATTGCGGGGATGCTGGAAGCTAATCGTGTGGAACCGGGGCGGATTTATCAGGCTTTAATCATTGACTGCGGCGGCGGAACCACAGATTTAAGCGCCTGTCATTTCAGTATCAGGGATGACAGAGTGGCTTATCATGTCAGGATTGATACTTCTTATGAAAATGGAGATACGGATTTTGGCGGAAATAATCTGACCTATCGTATTATGCAGTATCTTAAAATTTTGCTGGCAGAAAAGCTTGAAATGCCCCTGCCGGAAGGAACCGGAGAAATTTTAAAAGAGCTGGATATGGATATTTACCGATATGTGGACGAGCATGGAACAGAAAACCTGTATGATACGCTGGAAAGAACTTATGAGGCAGCGGAAGCGTGGATTCCCACCCGTTTCAAAGACTATGAACTGCAAAGCAGAGAGGCGTACTTTAAAGTAAAAAATAATTTTTATCTGCTCTTTTTCCTGGCGGAGCAGGTGAAAAAGCATTTTTATGAGCAGGCTGGCATACTGCGCGCAGGTATCACTTTTGAAAAAAAGCAGGCTTCTGATATTGCATGGATATTGGCGGACAAATGGAAGCTTTCTGTGAAAAGGGGAAACGATTTTCAGATTATGAAGAATTTTCCTGAGATGATACTGAATCTTTATGAGCTTGAGTTGATATTAAAGGGAGAAATTTACGGTATCATCCGCAAATTTATGGAACCTTTGTACCTGGAAGATAAAATCAGGGATTTTTCATTTATTAAGCTGACAGGACAGTCCTGCAAGATTGACCTGTTCAGGGAAGCTTTAAAGGAGTTTATTCCCGGCAGGATGATACAGTTTAAGCGCAGAAACAGGGAGACAGCAGGCGATATCGACCTGAAAATGAGCTGTGTGGATGGCGCATTGAAATATATGCGGGATAAAAGACTGGGCTATGCGGAAGTGGAACTGCATTCAGATAAACCGGTACTGCCCTATACCGTAAGCGCATACACCCACAATGGCAGAGAAGTGGAGTTGATCAACGGATTCCTGCGGGAGGACGAGACAAGATATGTTTCAAGGAATCTGGAGGATGTGACATTGCAGTTACTTTTAAAGGATACGGAAGGAAGAGTGAGATACCGTTTTCATTTCGACTGCCGGCCGGAACGCTTTCAGGAGGCAACCTATGAGGACATTATGGCAATTTATGGGGAGCACATCGCCCAGAAGGATACGGACAGCATTATTAACCATGAGATCCGGTTTTTTGCATGGAAACGCTGCGAGGATTGGGGATATGTGATCGTACCTGTGTGCAGAAGAGCAGAAAAGCTGTACCTGGGGCAGGAGCAGTTTTACCCCTTTGAACATGAAGGGTGGATAAAAAATTTCTTTGATGGGAGAAAGTAGAGGAAAATGAGCGATTATAATGAAAAAAGATATGAAGAAAATAAAGAAAAAATGGAAGAAGAGTTAATTGAATCTGCAATAGCAGATGGAATAATTCAGGAAAATGATGAGAAGGATATTGAGGAGTTATATAATCAATATGGGGAAAATGAAGATGAATATTTAGTTGATGGGGCAATCCTTGTTTGTGATAGGGCTACAACAAATGTAAAAATTGTGAAAGGACAGCCTATTGGATATCACCTAATAAGATCATTTAAAGATAGTTTAAAAACAAGATTAAATATTAGTGAAAATGCAACTGAAGTTAATGGTGTTCGTATGGCTACAATAAAAGACCATGAAATGGGGGTTAATATCGAGCCATTTACATGTAATTGTATGTATGATCCTGATGATGAAGAAGCACAGGCAATAATAGATGATTTGGAAAATTGCAGAAAATATGGAACATGTAGAAAATTAATGAAGTTAAATGATGACTGGGAAAATGTTATACAAGATACTAAATATTTTTCTTATAAGCATGAAGGTGAAATTAATAATGTTGAAGGAATTACTATGTTATCAATGTTATTTTGCAGTAATGGAGGGATAATTACACCATTTAAATCAGGGCAGCAAGTGAGAATTTATTATAAAAATGAAGAGATAGAAGAAGATATACGTCAAGGGCTATATTCAAGAGAGGATTTCAATTATTTAGCCGCTACGCTAGTTGGAGAAGCAAATACATATGAAGGAATGGTAGCAGTTGCATATGAAATTTTAAATAGGTGTAAAATGCAGGGAAAAAGTGTTAAAGAAGTTTGTACGGCAGCGGGACAATATACAGGGTTTCGTTCAGAGTTGGTAGGAATAGCACCCGATGATGTTGTAGAGGGTGCTGTTGCCGCTGTTTTGAGAGGTGAGGTTGACAATCCTATAGGAGATATTGTTAATCATTTTGGCAGAGTATCTGGATATGATTTGTGGTTTGAGAGTAGTGCTTGTACGAAAGTAATAGTAATTGGGGAAGGACCGTATAGAAATGTTTTTTTTAAGCCAAGTGGAACTGTTCATAATAAATTAAATGATAAAACAGAGGATGCTATAGTGATATATGATTCAGATAAAGGAGAATGGTTATTTGAGGGAAAAATTAAAATTGAGTAATAGTAAAAAGCATAGATTGATTATATTGTTGCTGGTTGTTTTAGCAATTTGTATAAATTCTAATTTTAGGGGATTACTTATAGCAAAAGCTTCAGAAATTAAAGATAAGAATGAACAGGTAGTTTATGTTTCAGAACTCGGCAGAATGAATGAAAGACTGTCAGAGGGGCTGTTGGATATTCCTGACAGGTTTCAAAGGCAGGCGGTGCTTTATGAATGGATCACAGAAGCAGTGAACCAATATGTTACAGAAAAAGGTATTGAGGATATTTTCCACTGTGATTTGAAAAAAGATTTGCTGAATATACAGACGCGTTTTATACTCGATAATTCCAGTGAGGAATGGCAGGAATATCCCTATGAATATAACATAGAAGATGACTATGGCGTCAATATGAGTCAGGAAAGCTACAAATTGAGACTGGAAGGAAAAGAGCATGTTCTTTATTTGGACATACAAGTACAGGAAAAGAAAATATATTTATATCCGGCAGAATGTGAATATTTGGTGATAGCAGATAATTCAGATGGAAATATTGTGGCGTACAGTCAGATTGAAAGAGGCAGCGAAGGACAAATCACATATTATCCTGATACATACGTACAGTCAGATTGGATTGAACTTGAATGTATAGATGACCATTTTGCAGGAGTAACCATAGAAGAATTGGAACGATTGGAATATTTGAAAGTGCCGGAAGGCGTTGGAAATAGTTATGATGTTTCACTTTATTTAAGTGTGGCAGGAGTTTTAAAGCGGTATGTGGAAGAAAATCAATTGAAGGACAGTTTTTACTTCAATGCTGATCTGGATGTAATTGCCAAAGTAACAAATATGATATTTACCTGTCGGCTTAGAGGCAGAGAGAAAACCCTGTATATGGATATTGACATGTATCATATGAAAGCGCATGTGTATCAGGTGGAGGAATGGTGAATTGGAACAGGAAAAAAGGAAGCAGTGGAAAATCGTATTTATGGGATTTGGAGCTGGAATACTGATAATGCTTGGATGGAATGCACTAAGTAACAAGATGGAGAAAAAAGAGTTACAGGTTTTGGAAACAAAAGCACCACAATTGCAGGAAGCATCACAGGAACAAATAACAAATACTGTGATGGAAGATAGAAAAGAAGATTCTGCGTCCGTAATTGCTTCGGGTATAGAAATTTCTGAAAATTTTATGGAGGAACTTTTAATTTATCAGTACATAGAGTATGGATTAAGAAAATACAGTGAGGATAACAATCAAAGTGACAGGTATTTTTGTGATATTGAAGAAGATTTATTACCCAATGATGCAGTATTTTCCATGAAAAATGATGGAGAAAAGCCTTATAAGACTGATTTGGCAAAAGAAATTATTCCCGAATTAGTAAATAATATTTATAATTTCAGGTTAACAAATCCGGAGAATACACTTTACATGTCGATTGACACTTACAATATGAAGATATACATATACGATAAGTTTGAGTAGCTATTATTATTTTATATTGGATATAACAGGAGAAAAGTTTATGGAACACATTTACCCAACATTTGAACGTGGAAGAATTATGAAAAAAGAATTATTATGGGCACTTCGGGATTATTCCTATGCCGCCCTGCAGTTACAGTATCAGGATTATCCTGATGGCATCATTTCAGGGTGCAGGCTGCAGGCGAGGGATAATATGCTGCACATAGGCGCCGGAATGATAAAGTGCCAGAACTTCCTCTTTCTTCTGCAAAAGGAAGAACGGGTTCGGTATGCACCGGCTGACCAATATGTCAGCTTAAAGTTTCGAATAATAAAAAGAGAAGAACTGTCGGATTATACCAGATATACCACAGAATTTGCCTTGGACGACAGGTTGGAGCGGACGCAGAACGAATTGGAAATATGCCGGTTTAAATTGAAGGAAGGGGCAGGGCTTCGCACGGAATATAAGGATTTTTATGATATTCAGACAAAGTATGACACAGTAAATCTTGCCGACGCAGACTGGTCAGCACAGGGAGGACGCGCCCTGTCAAAGGAAGTAACTGACTATTTTGCAAAAAAGGTTCTGGAATGTGAAAATGCTCAGGATAAGGACATACAGTTTGCATATTTTCTACTGCATAGCAGGGAAGCAGTATCTTATAAAATTTTAAATGATTACATTGCCCGGAAATCGGGAAATTTAAGAAGTATTTATGCTGTAGAAGGGGAAGAGGCATTCAGAAAGCTGGAAGAAATATTAGATGAGATAAGAAATGGAAGAAATTTCAGAAAAAGCGCAAACGCGGTTTATAATGAGCGGATGATCATTATGGATTGATTTTATGAAAGCACGGGAGAGGAGGATTTGGGTATGCCAGATAAAATGACTTTGGGAAATTTATGCGTGAAATGCAGGTTCCCCATCATGTCTTTGTTGAACTGCAATATTTATTCGCGATATGGCGAATGCACCAGAGCAGAAATCAAGTGTGTGGTTAAAGGAAGCGAAGTGAGAAATAAACTGGCTGATATTGCAGAGGAAAAGCTGGAAATTGTGCATGAAGGAGAGGAAGAAGAAAAGGTTTTTAACGGTATTATACAGCAGGCGGAGCTTATGGAAGAAGGACAACATGCCATACTTTCCCTTCGGGCAGTATCTTATTTGTGGAAGATGGATATAGAGAAAAAATCAAGATCTTTTCAAAATCTGAATCTCACTTATAAAGTAGTGGCCCAGATAGTGATACAGGATTATGGCGCAGATATGGAGTGGAATATTCCTGACAGAAAGCTGAACGCACCTTTGATTCAATATCAGGAGACGGATTATTGCTTTTTGAGGCGGATGATAAGTCATTTAAAAGGCGGTATATTATCACAGGACTTAAGGACAGGAATCTGCTTTGGTGCAGGGTTGAAAGAGGGATACAGGAGGAAAGAAATCGATATAGACAAGTACAGGCATTCCTGGATTTTACATAAAGGAACAAATGACAAACTGGCGGATAAGCGAAGGAGCGGAATCGAGATAGAAGGAATGGATTTGGTAAGGGTTGGGGAGTGCCTGCAGGTTTACGGAAAATCCTTTTATGTTATGGAAGCTGATTTGTCTTTTGAGCAGGGAGATTTAAACTGCAGGTGCCGAATCTTTGAAAAAGAGTGTTTTGAAACAGAAAAATTATCCGCAGATACTTTAAAAGGGGCGGTACTGACAGGAAAAGTTCTAAAAACAGGACAGGAAAAGGTAAAGCTTCATTTGGAAATTGACAGAGAACAGGATGTGGACGAGGCCTATGAGTTTTGCTGGAAGCCTGTTACAGGCAATCTGTTTTATTGTATGCCTGAAGAAGGAACCAAAGCGGCATTGTATTTTGGAAAGACAGATGAAAGTTCCGGTACTGTTATTTTAAACATTCGGGAAAACGGGGAAGCCTGCGGAGAACTGGAAGACTACAATAACCGGTATTTTACCACAGAGGACAGTAAAAGAATGTATTTAAAACCTTCCCAAATGGGACTTGCCAATCTGTCAGGGCAAAATGCGGAAATTGCATTAAAGGATGCTGCCTTTTTACAGATGAAAACTGCCAATAAGCTGTCCCTGCTGGCGGAAGGCCAGGTACAGCTAAAAGGAAAAAACGTAACGCTTACAACACCCAAAGAGGCCACTTTAGTGAAAAAGGATTTGATTTCTCCTACAGTCATTAATCTGTGTAACGCCTTTGACGCTATCGGAAAAAGTGGAAACTTCGTCGCTGCACCGCAGATAGAGGAGAAAAAAAGAAGAAAACCGGAAAGCTCGCAGGTACAGGAGGAATATTCGCTTAAGGGAGCTGTAGCCGCCATACTTTCCAACATTCCTGCGGAAGGAGGGGAAAGTGAAGTGATGGGGGCGATTGCAGGAAGTATGCCTGTAGTGACAAAGCTATAATGAACGGAAAGGAATAAATTTATATGAGTGAAAGTGTGAAAATAGGCGGGATAGGAAAAAATCCGGCAATTGATAAAATAAATAGTTTAAATTCCATAGATATTAAAAATTATGCAGTGAAAAAAATGGAAGAGTTGTTGATATATACAAATGTGGACGAGCTGCCCTATGGGAAGAATGTTCCCATAGATTTTACTAAAGTAGATTGGGATGGTAACAGGAATGAGAAATGAAGAAACAAAATGGCAGGAGATAAGCTGTCTGGGAGGTCAGCTTATCGTTCAGATTCCGGAGGAGATGAAAGAAGCTTCTGACGGGCGGATCAGGGAAAAATTTCCTTATCAGCCTAAGCCACAGGAGGTGCGCATGGATGAGGAAGGAAATAGAATGATTACTTTTAATTTGCTTGAAAACCTGTTGGAGGAAGAACAGGTGCTGCCTGCCATAAGGGAAGTTCAAAGGGTAATCAACCACAAAATCCCTGAAAGCATCAGGACACATGCCAGATGCATGAAACTACCGGCAGGTATGATGGGATGGTTTTCCTTTATAACCGGCGGTCTTTTGGATGATGTTTATCATATTATGTTTCTCATCCCTGTTTCAGGAAAGCTAATGCTGGGAACCTGTCACTTTCCGGCAGCAGGAGAACTACAGGAAAAAGAAAACTTTTTTACTATGGTGAAAAGTATACAGATTGTAAAGAAAGAGTAAAAAGGAATTATGGAAAAAGAATATGCAGATAAAATAATTCTTACCCTTAGAAATAAGTATAGAGAAAAGCTGGCGGAAGAGCTGCCGGTTGGCAGGCAAATACAGGCTGGGGCGGACAGTATAGCCCTTCAAAGAAAAGAGATTTTCCGGGAGAAATGCACCATGCTTCTGCCGGAGGTGATGAGCGATATGGAGGAAAGGAAGGCGGCGGTTAAGTATCGAAATCAAAACAGGCCGCAGGTCATAAAATCAGATGTAAAAGGGGATGCTTCCTTTACTTTCAGCCTGATTTCGGCGGACGAAGGGGAGGAAACACCTTTAAAGAGATTAAAAAAGATACAGGATGATATGAAGAAAATCTGGAAGCAGAATGTGTTTTATGACATGGGAGAAGTGTATGCTGACATGCTTCCTGTTGCCTGGATGGATTTTAAATCCTTCTGCCTGAATGGAAGCCTTTATAATTTACTGTTTTTGTTTGATTTTGAGGAAAGAACAGTTCTTGGAAATTTTCATTGTGTTTTTTCAGAGTACGATATCTGGAAACCGGTGGTACTTAAACTGCTGACAACAATACAAATAGATTAAAGTGTCAATATCAGGCACGGAAAAGAGGTTACGAATGAGAGATTATCAAATTAAAATACAGCCATTTGAATATACAGCCCTTCAAAAGCTTGAAATCCTGCGGGAAATAAATAATCATGCTGTGGCAAAAATTACCATGAGGATCAGGGATGAACTTAAAGATCAATACATGGCGCAGTTAATGAGTGAAACATGGGTGCGGATTTTAGCTGCTGCAAAAGAGGAAGAAAGTATGGTATATACGATTCTGTTTCATGGGATTGTTACAGATTTTTCATTTCAACAGGATGGCTATGAGACAATTCTGAATCTGGAAATAAAAAGCGGAACAATTCTTATGGATTTAACGCCCCATTTCAGAGTATTTCAGAATGAACAGACATTTTGCACCTCTATTCATGAAAAAATAGCAGGAACCTATGAAGCGGGACAGGCGGACGACATTCAGAAGAAATGGGAAAAGACGGCGGGCACATTGATTCAGTATCAGGAAACAGATTGGGAATTTCTAAAACGGCTGGCGGCAAGAACAGGCGGCTATCTGGTTCCTTCGGTACTTGGAAAAGGATGCAGATATACGATAGGACTGCCCCAGGGAATCAGGCGCAGCATAGAGACTGACCGTATACAGATAAAAATGGATGTAAAGGAATACATGGAAAAATATCGTAATGGCATGTCGTCTCTGCAGGCGGACGATTTGATAGAGCTGGTGGTAACTGACAGAGAGATTTTTCAAATGGGAGATACCATTTCCTATCAGGGAAAAAATTATCGTATCAGTAAAATTCATACCACCTATCAGGGCGCAGAATGTCTTCATGAATATACGTTAAGAACGGAAGCTGCTTTAAAAATGCTGCCACAGCAGCATAAAGACCTGTCAGGGTGCTCCTTTGACGGAGTGGTTTCAGCGGTCAAAAAAGATAAAGTGCAGGTGGAAATCCAGGGCGATGAGTGGGGTGCTGTAGATGGGAAAAAGTGGTTTTTGTATGCTACAGTGTATTCTTCACCTGATGGAACCGGCTGGTATTGTATGCCTGAAACGGGAGACAGCGTCCGCCTGTATGTACCTGGAAAGGAAGAGGACAGCTTTATCTTAAGCGCAGTACATAAAGAGACAGACAACGCCAGACAAAATCCTGATCACAAATCATTGAAAACAAAATACGGGAAGGAAATCCGCTTTACTCCTGATTCCATTTTAATGACCAACAATCAGGGAATGATGGTGGAAATGAATGACAGCGAAGGCATCACTATCACCAGCGATAAGGATATTCTGATACAGGCAGAAGAAAACCTGACTGTAGCCAGTCAGAAAGCCTCCCTACTGATAGCGGCAGACGATAAGGTGCAGGTAAAACAGGGAAGCACTTCCATGACATTAAGCGGAGATATCTCGTTTACAGGCGGGGAGTTCAGGATACAGTGATACTGATTGTTGAGAAGGCAATATTGGGGAGGACAACTAAATGGCAAAAGATATAAAAGACTATTTGGAGTATTCAGATGGAACAATGGCACAGAGGGCGGCAGATCTGGCCCATGCTTTTTCAAACAAACAGACTGCAGAAGAATTGCAGCAGCAAATGGTGGATGATACAGCAGAAAGAAATCATTTGTCAGATGAAGAGATAGAAGCTTTTTTGTATGAAAATTATGAGGATAAGAAAAGTACGGAATATATTGTTGACGGTGCAATATTAACTTGCACAAATTGTACAATTGAAGACCGATATATAAAAAATGAGATTAATCCAAGCGGAACCTTAGAGGCTATTACAGGATATTGCTATTATGCACCGATAGATGAAAGCATTAATCGGAGTGAATTCCCCAACATTGGGAAGAAGGCTCTTGGGAGACTGACAGTTACAGAAAATCCTGCCGCGGAAGCAAACTCATTAAAATATGCAACAGTTACAGATTGTGTGAAAGAAAACAATATACCTTATTTTGGAAACTGTCTGCGGGCGCCTGATAGTGAGTTGGAAATGTATACATTTAATGCCATACATAAAGAAGCAAATCAGGGGATGGAAAAGAGAAAAGAAGGAAGCTGCAAATATTTAATGAAGCTGGAAAGTGAATGGGAAAATTATGAGATAGGGCAGAGCTTTTTATCATTTCCAGATGACGCAAAAGGACAGCAGAGCGGGATAACAATGACTTCAATGCTGTTTTGTAAGCATGGGGGATTTATTTATCCGGTTACGTCAGGACAGGTAAAAGTAGAAGAGGAAGTAGAGGAAGAGATTGTTGAGGAGGTGGAAGTAGAGGAAGTACTGGTTTTGATGGAGCCTGAATTGGATGATTCAGAAGCAATAAAAGAATATGTATGGAATTTTTTCCTAAATAAGGGTTTTTCTAAGGAAGCTGTTGCAGGAATAGTCGGAAATGTCCAACAAGAATGTAGTTTTAATTTAATTACAGCCGCTGCATTGAACAGCAGTCGTTTTGGATTGTTCCAGTGGAGCACCAATCCAACTAATGCGCGTAAAATAAAATTTGATAAGTGGGTGACGGAGGAAAAGCTTGATATTAATTTAGTATCGACACAGTGTGAATACGCATATGTAGAAATGACAACAGGCGGTATGCTTAAGATTGTTTTGGATGAAAACGACAATAATCCCAGTGAATTATTATGCAGTTATGATACATTTATAAGAACTGATACGCCAGAAGAAGCAGCTAAAATATTTGCTGCGTCTTTTGAAGGATGTTCTACAGGGCATTACACTGAAAATGGGCAAATGCATTATTATGATATTCAGGAAAGCGCTGCCAGACAGGCTTATGCAAGGAGGATATATGATGAGAAAACAAATGAATAAGTATTTGATCACAACAATAATCATATTGATTGCGACTAACCTGCTCTTTTTGTTTCTTCTGATTTTTTTGCCCAGAGAAAAGGAAATGGATGATATAAGTGAAGCTGATGCGGAGAGTGCTTTAGAAATAGGTGAGGAAGAAGGTATAGAACTGATACCAGAAGCAGAGATAGGCAGAAAAATGGATTCTATTGATGAGATGAGTGCGGAAGAACTGAAAGAATATTTAAGCGGGTATGCTTATTATTACTATGGCAAAAATACTAATATCAGAAATATTGTTGAAAATGAACTTGATTATTATCTTCCTCAAAATAAATGGTGGAATTGGACAGCCAATGTGGTTACAAAAGAAGGAAATGATTTTATATTACAGCTCAAGGATAACGGTTATGCGGTTGGTTTGGGGATGGGGTATGAGGCACAAATTCGAATCAGGCCCGATTTTACGGTGGAATTAATAGAAGATTCCATTAAAATCAGAAAGAAAGAAATTGGGTTCTGTGTTTATAAGTCAGATAGGGAATATATATATCATGGCAGTAAAATTGTGGAGTATTATGGGGAACGTTATAATAAGGAACATGATATTCACATGGAGGTAATTCTGCCATTATTTTCCAACAGGGAAAGTGATAAATGGGATGAAATGAACAGATGTATATTGGAAGGAGTGGAAAAATGGCTGGACGAAGAAGCAGATTACCAGGGAGGAAAAGTGACGCTGGATTATGAGATAACAACTTTGGACGACAACATATACAGCATTCACTTTTCAGGACAACATCAAGAAAGCAATGAAAAAGAAGACGTGGAGTTTGGCGTGACCATAGCTATAAACAGTGAGGATCTTCTTTCAAAATCTGTTTTTACAGCGAAAAAAGAAGACAACAGTTTTTTTGATTATTATATAGAGGATGATACTTTATTTCTTCTTGTAAAGGAAAAAGACTGTTATGTGCCTTGGAAGGACATAGAAGTGGACTTTATGCCATATGTTATTGTGCGTGAAGATCAAAATGTGATTGCTGCCAATGGAAGAACTATAGGTGACTGTTATTATGAAATTCCAGAAATTCGAACCTATACTTTAGGAACAAGCTGGATTGGTATGAAAATGAAGGAAGATAAAGGAAGGTTTTTTAATGAACTGGTAAAAGAATTCGAGGAAGTTCTGTTTTATCTGGATGAGGGAGTAGAGTATGGTTCATGGGAAGATTGGGAAACTCAGACGGGTTATATAGGAAACCACTGTTATGTAGAATGTGAGATTATTTGCAACAATGGAGAAATCTTTGGAGTAAAATATCACTATACGTTTGGACTGGACAGGGTGCAGTGTAAGGGTGAAGCAGTGGCAATTTACAACATGGATAAAGAAATTGTTGAGTATGAAGACTGGCAGAGCACGGTACTTGAAGAGGTACGAAATACAACATTTGAAAAATGGCGGGGGCTCAATGAGGGGTAGAATGTATATAGTTATTATAATTGCAGTTACAATATTAGCTGGATGTGAGAAGTATTTTGGAGGATAGTTATTTGATAAAACGACAGGAAATCGTTATTGTTTTACTTATAATATTTTTGTTTACAGGTTGTGAAAAGCTAAAAACAGAACCATTTGTATTTTCAGTAAAGAATCTTAATGAAGTGAGAGTAAATGGAAAGAGTGCTGAAGACTTCTATATTACAAATACTGGTAATATATGGAATTTATATTATATTAATTCAGAAAATCAATTATATGGATATCAGAGAAAACCGGATAGCGATTATGTTACTGAACAATTGATTGCAGAAAACGTGATTCATGTGGATTGTGGAAAAACAATGAATTATTCCATATTTTTGATAGAAGATGGGAAACTTTATGGTATGGGGTATACTCGAAGTGGAGTATTACTGATGGAAGGGAATGACTATGTTGAAACCCCGATACTTTTGATGGAGAATGTAAAATATGCTCTATGTGGTTATGCAGATATCGTGGTTTTGAAAAAGGACAATTCTGTATGGACATGGGGAACCAGACTTGATGAGTATGGAAATGAATATATGGATAAAGAATTGCAGCCTTGCAAAGTAATAGAAAATGCAGCTATGATTTCAGGAAAAAGAGACAGTCATGCAGTACTTCTTGAAGATGGAACCGTATGGACATGGGGAAATAATGTTTATGATAAATGTGGTATTGCAGGTCAGGGGATTGTTGAAGAACCAATGTGTGTTGCTTATGATGTTACAGCGATATGGATGGGGAAAATTCAAATAAATGATGAGTGTATGGATTGGGAAAAATGGCTTCATTATGGATATGATAATGGATATAATGATAATCTCGTTATTAAAAAGAAAGATGGAAGTTTGTGGGCATGTGGCAGAAATATAGAAGATGTAGAAAATTATACTGAGCAGGATGGAATAGTGTATACATACAGTTTTGTTCCTTGTGAAATTGTGGAAACACCTAAGCTCATTTATGAAGGATTGAATACTTATCGTCCTATTTTAGAAGAGTATGAAAGAGCTCTGGAAGATGAAAATTATAATTTAAAGCAGTGGAAAAATATAGATGAATCATTTTTTATTTATAATCAAAAAGATATATTGTGTTATAGCATGGCGGACCTTACTGATGATGGAACAGAAGAATTGATTTTAAGTTTTTTAAATGAAGGAGAATATCGGATAACTGCTATTTACGCTTATGATGATGGAATGGTTATTCCAGTGTGGAACAATATGGAAAATTCACTTAAGCTTTATGAGGACGGGATTATTGAATGGATATGGGGAGCTGGAGGTAGAGTATATTATAGTTATTCTCAATTACAAAAAAATTCTGGATTAAAAGAAAGTCTGGATACTGTTTCAAAAATTTCAATAAATTTGGAGGGTGGACAGAAAGAAGAATTGTATTACCAGTGTATAGGTGCATATTTTAATGATGAAAAAGAGATTACAGAAGAAGAATTTAATAAGATTATAGATCAGTATGAGACAAAGCCTGTGAAACTAGAGTGGAGATCAGTTGAGGGATTTTGGGAACCTGCATGAATTTTTCAGATATTGGGGGCCATATGATGAGAAAACAAAGGAATAAGTACTTAATTACAACAATAATTATATTGATTGCAACTAACCTGCTCTTTTTGTTTCTCCTGATTTTTTTGTCCAAAGAAAAGACAAAGGATGAAATGAGTGAATTCGATGCAGAAAGTGTTTTAGAAATAGGTGAGGAAGATGGCATAGAACTGATACCGGAAGCAGGGATAGGCAGAAAAATGGATTCTATTGATGAGATGAGTGCGGAAGAGCTGAAAGAATATTTAAGCGGGTATGCTTATTACTACTATGATAAGAATGTTAATATTATAGATATCGTTGAAAAAGAGCTTGATTATTATCTCCCTCAATATAAGAAGTGGGATTGGATAGAAAGTATGGTCATAAGAGAAGGGAATGACTATATACTACAACTCCAGGACTTTAGTTACCTGCATAATTTTCGACCAGAATATGAAGCACAGTTTCGAATCAGGCCCGACTTTACAGTGGAATTAATAGAAGACTCCATTAAAGCCGGAAAGAAGGAAATAGAGCTCTGTGTTTATAAGACAGATAGGGAATATATATATCATGGTGGTAAAATTGTGGAGTATTATGGGGAACACTATCATTGGAAACATGATGTTAACATGGAAATAATTCTTCCACTGTTTTCCAACAGGGAAAGTGATAAATGGGATGAAATGAACAGATGTATACTGGAAGGAGTGAAAAAGTGGCTGGACGAAGAAGCGGATTACCAGGGGGGGAAAATGACGCTGGATTATGAGATAACAACTTTGGATAATAACATATATAGCATTCACTTTTCTGGACAACATGAAAAAGGCAATGAAAAAGAAAATGTGGAATTTGGGATGACCATAGCGATAAACAGTGAGGATCTTCTTCCAAAATCTGTTTTTACAACGACAAAAGAAGACAGCAGTTTTTTTGATTATTACATAGAGGATGATACTTTATTACTTCTTGTAAAGGAAAAAGACTGTTATGTAGCCCAGCGGGATCGGGAAGTGGATTTTTTGTCATATGATATTGTACGAGAAGAGAGAAATGTAGTTGATGCCGACGGAAGAACCATAGGGCGTTATTATTATGAGATTCCTGAAATACGGACGCCTACTTCGAGTACAGTCTGGATTATCAATAAAATGAAGGAAGATAAAGGAAGGTTTTTTAATGAACTGTCAAAAGAATTTGAGGAAGTTCTGTTTGATCTGGATGAGGGAATGGAGTATGCTATTTCTTGGGATTTCTGGGAAATGGGAATCCGGAACAGCTATAGGGGACCTTATTGTTACGTAGATTGTGAGGTTATTTGCAACAATGGAGAAATTTTTGGTGTAAAATATCATTATAGTTTTTGGGTGGATAAGGTGGGTTGTCATGGTGAGGCAGTTGCAATTTACAATGTAAATGAAGAAGTAGTTGAATATGAAGACTGGCAGAGCACGGTGCTCGAAGAAATACGAAATACAACCTTTGAAAAGAAGCAGGAGGATTAATGGGTGGTGGAATTTTTCAGATGCGTCTGCTGGCTGTCGGTTTGAGAAGTATTTTTATCAAAATGATGATGGAACATTTTTTTCAGGATTAGCGAAAATGTTTGGAGAAGATTTATAAAAATGAAAAAGAAAATTCTGATATTTATTTCATGCATAATTATGAAAAGTATATTCCCTTTATTATTTATGCTTATGATGGAAAAACGGTAAAGTGGTTATGCATATGTGAAGAATATATAATGAGAATTTATGAAGGAGGAATAATTGAATATATTACAGGAGGCGTACAAACTCACTTTTTTTACGACAAAGTAGAAAAGGATTCGGTAATAACTTTGAGGTTGGCAGATATTGTGATAGATTCTCAGGATGAAGACGATTTTCATTATTATAAAGAGGTTGAAAAAGAAAAATACGTAGAAATTTCAGAAGAAGAGTTTACAACAATTAGAAATCAATATACAAAAGCTGAAATGAATATGGACTGGATGAGATTAGAAGGATTTTGGGAGAAACAAAAAGAATGAGTAAATTAATAAACAGAGAAGAAGATATTTTATTATATTTGCAGCCTTATATGGAGGAGCGTTTTCAAAGCGCCTGCCAGATTCTCCAAAAGGATATAGAGAAACAGGGAGCTGACATATGGGAACAATTAAAAAACGCAGTGCATGAAGTGCTGAAATTATCAAAGGAAGCTCAAAACAGACAGCAAAAAGGGGCAATTCAATATCTGGTATTCAGCTTTTTAAAAAGTGGCATTTACATGGACAAACTGTTGCTTCATCTGGAATGTCTGGATGATAGCTTCTATTTGGAGCAGCAGGAGACGTCAAAAATTTTTGAATTGTCTTTTTTGCAAAAACAATTCATGGAAGATTTAACCTTTTTACATAAAACGATTCAGAGGAAATTTATAAGACTAAAAAAGTATGAACTAATGGAAATCGGAATAAAATATGCCGATTTTTACAATTCATTGATCTTCAAAATGATTAATAGTCTGTTTAGTTTGCTCATGCAGGAGATTAAAAAAAATAATATCAGCGTAACAGATCATTTTAAAATTCTTTACGGAGAATATTTGGAAAATGCCACTGTTATATATTCAAAGGAGTGAGAGGCTATGGAATATTTTTTGATAGAAACTGATGAATTGAATCCCAACCCATATTTGATCAATAAAAATCGTGCCATTGATATCAGAATGCTGACCAGAGAAAAAATTGACCAACTCCCCAGGTGGAACATGCTGGAAATGAATTTCCCGGAGGAAGGTTTTTTCCCGGATTTGCTTTGTGATCCCTGCACGCTGGTATCTAAAACCGTTATGGAGGTAATTCGTATGTACCATCCCAATGTGCCTTATATAGGGGCTAAACTGTGGGACAGGCAATCTGGTGCCAACGCAACTTACTCAATCCCCATTCTGGATGAGGTAGAATGCATTTCCCCTGAAACCATATACAACAATATTGGAAATCGAATTGAAAAACTTGTTTTGGATCAGGATAAAATAAAGCCCTATGCGGTATTTAAAATAAAGGGATATAAGAGGAAATGCATAGTGGGAAGAATGGATTTTCTGGAAAGTGTATTGAAAAGAGGAGGCAGGGGGATGAAGGTGGAGATGATAGAAAAAAACGGATAAATTATTCATAATATAAAGAATATGATGGATTTATGAACTATAATTCATATTGAATGTTAGCATAGAAAAGATTAAAATAAAATGTAGAAAATTATCATAGATGAGGAGAGATAGAAATAAAGAAATCTGATGATCTTTAATAGGCATAAATTTTTTCTCCGTAAGTTGTATGGTGATTGGTGGTACTTTCAGTATATTGTTTGCAGAGAGAGAATTTATATATAAGCAACAAGAAAACTCAATAAAATCAATGGGTTTGGCAATTTAACAATTGCCTAAGTTTCATATAATCAAAGGAGAAAAAAATGGCAAAATCAGATATGAAACAAAGTGTACCAGTGTTTGTTTCATCTACTTATGAGGATTTAATACCATATCGTAATGAGGTTCAGCGTGTATTAATACGTTTAGAACAGATTATAAAAGGGATGGAATATTTTGGCTCAAGTCATAAAAAACCATTAGATGTGTGTCTTGAAACAGTTAGAAACTGCAAAGTATTTGTTGGTATTATAGGAATGAGATATGGTTCTATTGAAGAAACAACTGAAAAGTCTTTTACTCAACTGGAATATGAAGAGGCAATAAAAAACAAAATTCCCACTTTAATGTATATAATTGATGAAAATCACCCGATTTCACCTAGATTTGTTGATAAAGATGAAAGGGCTGCGCTACTGTCTGATTTTAAGGCAATAATAACAAAAAATCATACAATAAGTTATTTTACCACACCAGAAGATTTAGGTAAAAAATTATCATCTGATTTATTAGATGTTTTAGAATCATTAGATGACATTAAAATAGAATACAACGATAATGTAAATGCGAAAGAAAATTTTGATGAAGTATTTAAAAAATTTATTTTTCGTCCTGCAAAATATAGCGCTCAAGAAGGAATTTTAAATATTAAAATAACAGATAAAGAAAAATCATGTGCGAATCTTAAACTTAATGTTATTAGAAAATTGCATTTAACGTTTGGAGATACAGTTAGTGTGCCTGTTTTTGTCATTGATGAAAAGACTAATACTAATTTAATACCTAATTATGTATATATGTATGGAGAAAAAGAATTAGCTGATTGGATTGAAAAAGCATTACCTGGAACTATAGCTAAAGTAAAAGTGCGTCTTGAATTTTTTGTATCGCAGGAGATTGTTTCATATGATGAAGGATCAATATTAAAAGATGTTTTATATAAAAATCTTGTGCTATTGGAAGTTATTAATGAAAAGTAAACAAATGAAATTAGATATTTATGTTAAGAAGATATGAGTGGGTGAATATTATATAACAAAGTTGATGTACAGAAAATCGTACAGCATAAGACGAGTACAGATAGTGAAAAATAGCAATCTAAACTAACGAGGAATGCGAGGAGCAGGAAGTCAATAGAATACTTTCCATGTTGGCAGAGTACATAAAATTAGAAGTCGTACTCTTGTACTCCTTGCTTCTAATCCCGGCATTGTCCTCGCAAGGACACAAATTTTTGAAGCTGTTTGGATCATGGACAGCGATAGTTGCCGGTCTGGTATTTCTGCCGTAATAAATAATCTACGGAAAAAGATAGAGCCAGACAGTAAGAACCCGACTTACATCAAAACCGTGCTAAGTGTCGGATATAAATTTGATGGATAAACATTGGGGAATAATAATTGATACCTTATTATTCCTTATCAACACAATTAAATAAATATGTTTTATATCTCATAATATGTATTTGTAGCTCTTATCTTCATGTTTACATAATTACTCTGTTTTTCGCTCTTACTTCTATAAGGAAGGCAAGCATTATATGCAAGACAGTCAATTGAAAAAGGGACAGCATATCCGTAGAAAACAAGCTTGAGTATTGCAGACGGAAACATTGAACTTACTTGGAACATTTAACGATTAACCATGAAAGATTGAAGTATGGCATTTTGAGGGAGATATTCAAAGGAGGAATTATATAGGATATTGAAATAGGAACTATAATTCATAAGAGAAGTTCATAAGGAAAAAGCACGCAGATTTTTACAGGAACTGGGATTTAGCGGAAACGATTATGCACAGATACGCAGGGACTGGGAATTATAAAATTTTTTTATGATGCAAAAATGATGCATAGTTGGTTTATAATTAGGATAAAGAAAAAGCATGAAGGGATCGTTTGGGATGAATCTTAAGAAAAAATTTGCAGCTGGATTCATATTTATATTGACTTTAGCAGGAATCCTTATTTCTTTATCAAATTATGCATCAAAAGCAGAAGAAAGCCACCAGGCAGCGGAAGAGATTGTTGATGGAGAAGAAAGCAGAAACAGGACGCAGGATGAGCAGGAAGAAGAAATAGAATTATTACTGCCGGAAGCCACAGATTCTGTGACTGTAAAAGGAAGCGATTCCTGCTTTACTTATGAGGAGCTACCGGATGGAACCCTGCGGATTACAGGCTATGATGAGGAGAAAAACACGCAGAATCCTTATCAGGTAACCATTCCTTCCACAATTGATGGAAAACAGGTGTCTACCCTTGGAAAGGAATGTCTGGGTGCGCCCTATGCAGGAAATCTGCTGGAACTTACGATTTCTGACGGGATTACCACAATAGAAGAAAATATAATTGAAAATGTCTCTGACATTGGTCTTATAAAACTGCCGGATAGTGTGATTTTCATTGATGAAAAAGCTTTTTGGAGAAATGACAGCCAGTGGCCGGTTGCGATTGCCTGCAAAGACACTTCCTATGCTTATCAATATGCAAAAGAAAATGGTTATGCTTTTCAGGTGGAAGAGCCTGTTTTGTCGGAAAATGCTTTTTTAAAGGAGTATCGAAACAGGGCGACAATGGAGATTCCCTATTTTGCACATATAAGAACAGAGGGGGAGAGGTATGACTACCTTACGATAGAATATCGGGATAATGAAATTGATAAAAGACTGGAAGGGGAACTGATTTATCATGAACCAAATGAATTTCTGGTGTTGATTCTGGACAAAAATGGTGGTGAAATCCTGCAATGCATTGATTCCTCCTGCATGGATACTGAAAAAACAACATTCTGTTGGTTGGATGGTGTCTGGTGTCAGAATTTTTTATCTTTGGCAGACTGGAACTTTGATGGGGAAGAAGACCTGTGCTGCAATCAGGGGATATTTGGTACGGGAGCTGCATCCTTTTCTTCCTTATTTGTTTATGATGCCGATAGCGGACTTTATGAAAATGTGCCGGAATTTTTGGGGATTGATTCCCCTTCCTTAAGGCAGGATAAAAAGTGTATTTATGGATTTTCCAGAGATGGCGCCGCAACACATTATGTAGACCGGTATGAGTATGTGGACGACCGGCTTACAAATGTTGCAAGACTCAGTCAGATCGTAAAGGATGGAAGCGAGGTTGAGATTGTGGATGAACGTTTGATAGATGGAAAATGGCAGGTCTATCATCAGGAGACATTTTATCCACGGGATCCGTCCGCAGAGGAACCCTGGCAGGATGCATATGAACAGTCGGAAATTTTGTATGTGAATGATGGATATTGGGATTTGTAATGTAATTAAATGGGTAAAACTATTTGAAGGCAGGCGGATGCTCTGATTTTCCGCCTGCTTTCAACTTCCATTTTTATATTCATACTCATCCATGAGATGTAACAAATGATTATATTGGATAATATCACAATCATCATCAGCGTTATTGATTAATTCCCCAATAGCTTCCCTGGCGATTTTTTTGGCCGGGCCGCAGGAGATTTTGACGAGATAGTTCCAATATTTATCATAAGAGCCACAATAATATCCATCTAAATTGCTCAGTATTTCTTTGACCAGTTGTGAATAATGAGTTTTATCTAAACAGATTCTTTGGTGACTGATATGATCATATTTAATTTTTTTATAATCTGTTGATTGATCGGATGCAACTTTATTGGAATTATGTTCATTTACACAATCAATAAAGCGCATGGTATCACTGTCACATTTGAAGGAATTATCGAAATGCATATAAGCCCATTGTTCATAATCAAATGTAGAATTGACAGGAAGTTCACAGGCAATTGGCAGTAATTTGTGAAAAAATTTTTCCCTTAATCCCAGTTTTTGAAGTGAATCAAATAATGAAATTACCGTATGCTGTGAAGAAAAGTATTTCAGGTCTTTTTGTTCAATTTTTTTATTGATATAATTCAGCACTATCTTATCAAGTTCTTTCCCCGGCGAGGGCATTGCGTTCAGTTCCCAAATGGTTGATTGGAGAAGGACTTCACCTTCAGTCTTTACTTCTCTTTTTCTTTGCTGTTGAAAAGTAATGCAGGGATCATTTCCATATACTTTTTCTATTACTGTATCACTGCCAAGAACTTTTACTAAATTTGTGATTTGCTGTTCCAATTGCTTTTTATTTTTATAATAAATTATGGTGTTTATGCCATTATGATTGATCAAATCTCTTAAAATGTCACCATCTGTTACATCGTAAGCGCCTAATTTCGGGGTGTATCCCTGAAGATGTATTCCGGATCTCACGCTA